>Ga0207799_100024_pt1 | contig 293997 bp, 245 predicted proteins | sample TtanPargueraPR_4_FD_187742 | JGI IMG/M metagenome (GOLD analysis project Ga0207799, IMG submission 187742) | Aerobic enrichment media microbial communities from Bioluminiscent Bay, La Parguera, Puerto Rico - Tt and M2 (SPAdes) | ecosystem: Environmental > Aquatic > Marine > Unclassified ... | reverse complement strand
GAGCTCCTCGGCCTGTCGGGCTTCCTCCTCCTGCTGGCGGCGGAGGGCTTCGGCTTTTTCCTCTTCTTCGCGCTGGCGTCGTTCCTCTTCGGCGCGGGCCTCTTCCTCCTGCTGGCGTTTGAGCTCTTCGGCTTTTTCGAGCTCTTCCTTTTGGCGTTTCAGCATTTCAGCTTTTTTTTCAGCTTCTTTTTGCCGTTCCGCCTCCTGTCGGGCTTCCTCCTCCTGCTGGCGGCGGAGGGCTTCGGCTTTTTCCTCTTCTTCGCGCTGGCGTCGTTCCTCTTCGGCGCGGGTCTCTTCCTGCTGCTGGCGTTTTAACGCCTCGGCCTTTTCTTGCTCCTCAATATGGCGGCGCAATGCTTCAGCCTTTTCAAGTTCTTCATAGTATTTGGAAAAATTAATACCGCACTGGGAGCACTCCTCCGCCAGGAAATTGTTGGCGTGGCTACAGTTGGGGCAGGTGATGGTTTTAACTTTCATTTGTAATTGACCCCTTTCGCTGAGCATTCAAGGCTGATTCAAGCATACGCAATGGACAATTTCAGGCGTCTACCCGGTGTTGCACCGTAATGCGCGCGTTAAGATTGCAGGCGTCCGCGTTCCATGTGGACCGCGACGAGGATCCGGTTTATAGGCGCGCATGATCAGTTCAGGTCGCATTCAATAGGCTTACCGGCTATAAATCCCAATAATTTTACAAGAAAATCAGATGGAGTGTCAAATAAAAACCCATTGACAGGGATTCGTTACGGCGGTATTTCCGCCCTCGAAGCATTGTTGTCAGAAAATGACAACACCGCGGCAATAGGACCTTTGGAATTGACACGCCTGTTGCTGTTTTTATAAACGCCGTTTAAATTCTGCCCTCATGGATCGGTTGGATGAAAAACAAGCCCATACCCGGTGAGAACGCAAAGGATCGTCTTAAGGCAGCTGAAAAGGACCGCCTGTATCGATTTCTATTGTCGGGAGGTGTTGTTCGTGGCGCCCTGGTTCACGGTACGCGACTGGTGCAGGAAATGCGCGCCAACCACGAACTGGGATTACTGGAGACCTTGATCCTGGGGCATGCCTATATAGGAGGTTTGCTTGTGGCCTCCTCTCTCAAGGGAGAAGATCGTGCGGCGCTTAAGATCGAGTGTTCCGGCCCTGTTCGTGGCCTGGTCGTGGAGGCCAATGCCCGGGGGGAAGTGCGCGGCTATCTGCAAAGGGTCTCGATACCGGTGGAAAAGCCGCCTGAAGACTTCAACCTGTCGCCGTTTTTTGGGGCTGGCTTCATCAGCGTAACCCGCTATCTGCATGATGCCAAGCAACCCTTTACCGGGCAGGTGGCGCTGCAGCACGGCAACATTGCCCAGGATCTGGCCCATTACTACCTGACTTCGGAGCAGATCCCGACGGCTTTCAGCCTGAGTGTCAAATTTACTTCCGACGGTGATATTGCCGGTGCCGGCGGCCTGTTTCTACAGGTCATGCCGGGCGCGGCCGACACGGTCACGGCTGATCTGGAGAAAATCGTATACGATTTACCGTCACTGGGGGAGGTCTGTAGCGGAAGAGGGGCGATGGAACGTTTTCTGCAAACACATTTCAAGCCACTGCATCCGGTGTTGCTCGACAAGCCGCGGGTGGCTTTTTTTTGTCCCTGCAGGCGTGCGTCTGTTGTGCGGATCCTTCGCACTCTGCCGATAGAGGATCTCAAAGATATGTGTGAAAACGGGCCATTTCCAGTGGAACTGCGTTGTCATCACTGCAACACGGTTTACCATGTCAATCGTGACGAGATGCAGGCGCTTTATCTGGAGCGCATCAACCGCACATGAACCCCGAAGGATCGCGGCATCAGCAGGTTATATGTGGGATATTACGGGGGGCCCTTAGGCTTAAAAGAAGCTGCTTCCGAAATCCCTCAGAATGAAAGTGGCCCGGGCCCCCGCAAGCATTTCCGGGGTAGCTAATTGATCCCCTTGCTGATCAGAACACCGATGCAGGTAGCCACGTAAACGGCAATAATGACCACCATCCAGTCTTTGAAAGAAAGTTCGTTGGTGAAGGCTTTCAACTTTAGTTTCAGGTAAGTGCGGAAATTGGCTTTATCGACGGCCTCTTCGGCTTTTTTTAACCCGTCTTCAAGACGATTCAAACGTTGTTCAAGGTCATGAATCATTGTTTTTCTCCTGCGGTTGATTCGGAATGAAAGCCAACGGTCATTGCGGTACCAGGGGGTGGCAGGCCAGGGGGGGGATGGAAATCATCCCGGCCCGGGGGAGTGTTTGCCATCGTTCTGAACCGCCTACCGGGCAGGTATTGAGCTGTCCTTATGCGTAGACATGTAAAGCGAGCGGATCATCTGGTCGGGACAAGCGCCGCTCTTAAGTATAATATTTTATAACAGACTATAAATATTATAAATATAGATTTATTGTAAGGGCCTGTGCTGAAATCGTCTATACAGGAGAATACGAGGGGTGTCAATTCTTTTGCCTTGGTCTGATCGCACGCCCGGTTGTGACGACAGGCCATTTAACGGCATCCCCCATTGGGATTGAATATGGCAGATCTATTTAAACCGGCCCAAGATTTTTGTTCCCCGGCGAACCCGCCGGATCGGGTGTTGGCATTTTATCATAACCGCCTTTTGATAAAAAAAACACCGAATGGCGTGGCCCTACCGCAATACCGGGAAGTGGCCTCGATGGATCTGCCGGTTGGCACCCGCCTGTATCTCGGCAAGTGCGACAACGCAGCCTACAGCGGCTGGGCGTTTCAGGAGATACCCGTGCTGCCCGGCGATCTGGAACTGGCCGGTCTGCGCAACCTGTTCGGCCGAATGGAGGACACCGACTTCCAAATCGCCGGATACGCCATGCAACTGCTGAACTGGGCAGCGGACAACCGGTGCTGCGGTCGCTGCGGAAGCCCCATGGCCTTCGAAGATGGGGAGCGTGCCCTGAGGTGCACAGCGTGCCGCCATACCCTTTATCCGCGCATTTCACCGGCGGTCATCGTGGCCATTACCAGGGGCAACCGCCTTTTGCTGGCACGCTCCGGCCGTTTTCCCGGACAACGCATGTTCAGCGTGATTGCGGGCTATGTCGAACCTGGGGAGACCCTGGAAGCTTGCGTGCAGCGGGAGATCCAAGAAGAAGTGGGCCTTTCGGTAGTGAATATCCGCTATTTTGGCAGCCAGGCCTGGCCTTTCAGCGGCTCATTGATGGTGGGGTTTACAGCCGAGCACGCTGGCGGTGAGATCAGGGTGGATGGCAAAGAGATCTTGGAAGCCGACTGGTTTACCCCCGACCGGCTGCCGGAGATCCCCGGGAAAATCAGTATTGCCCGGCAGCTGATCGACTGGTTTGTGGCCCACCATTAGATGGTTTGGTCCACCCGTGTCAGGGTCGCGTGCGGCGATTCCATAAAGGGTATGAACTGTCCGAAGGGGATGGCCGCTGGCCCGCCTGTTAATCCGTACCGCCTTGGAGATTAATAATGCGCGGATCATCGTAGTCCAGGAATTCGCCGGTCAGGTCCGGCGGGGCGGCTATGGCCAGCCAGGCGATTCTACCGGCGGGAACCATCGGATCAAGGAGTTGGCCGTCGGCCTTCAGCTGTTGAAAATAGGCGGCCTTTTCGGCCGCCATCGCCCCGGCACCTTCCTGGCGAATTTTGGCCTGCATGGCCGTGTCCACCACGCCCGGCCGGAGGGCCACCGTGGTAATGTCGGGTTCCTCCACAGCCAGCAGGCGGGTGAGGTGGGTCAGACCGGCTTTGGCCACGCAGTAGGCGCTCCAGCCTTCAATCGCTTTGACAGCAGCCCCTGAGCTGACATTGACGATGCGGCCGCGGGTCGACCGCAAGTGGGGAATCGCCCCTTGGGCCAGGTAAAAAGGGCCTGCCAGGTTAACGGTCAGATTGTGTTGCCAGGCCTGGGGATCCGCATCCGCCAGGCGGGCCACCGGATCCAGGATGCCGGCGTTGTTGACCAATGCATCCAGACGGCCAAAATGGGAAACGGTCTCCGCCACCATGCGGCGACAGTCGGCAACGTGGGCCACATCTCCCGTCAATTGCAGGTAGCTTTTTGCGGATGGGCCGGCGGCCATCCGGGCTTCATCGCAACACCAGGTGCGGGCCGCCGCGGATACCCGGCAATCCAGATCCCGCAGCCGCTTTGCGACGGCGGCCCCAATTCCCCGGGAAGCACCTGTGACAAGAACAACCGGTTTGGCCGTCATGGGAACATCTCCTTCTTAATGACAATGGGGTTGGCGCGACATGCCCGGGGGCGGGACGATCGTTCCGGTGTGCAGTTGAAATTGCCCCCTGTTGCGATCCCTGAAATAGCACTCAAGGGTTTCCCTCACCACCGCAAAGGCCAGATCGTTCCAGGGTATATCCGCTTGTGCAAACAAGCGGACTTCCAGGCTTTCTTCGCCGGGGTGACAATCGGTCGACGCCAGGGGGCCGCGAAACATCATGTAGACCTGGCTGATGAAGGGCAGGTCGAACAGGGCAAAGGGGGCCAGAGTGGCCAACTCGGCCCCGGCTTCTTCCCGGGTTTCGCGACGGGCGCCGTCCATCATGGTTTCCCGGTTTTCGAGATAACCGGCCGGCAGGGTCCACAGGCCGGCCCGCGGCTCGATGGCCCGGCGGCAAAGCAGCAGTTGGTCTTCCCACTCGGGAATGGTCCCGACGACAATCTTCGGGTTCTGGTAGTGAATGGTCTGGCAACGGTCGCAGACAAAACGCGGTCGATCGTCCCCCGGCGGGATACGCTGGTCCAGGCGGGCGCCGCAATGGGAGCAAAAGTTCATCGATATTCGCTTTCTGATGATGGTTGCGTTGGGACGAGGAATCCGAGTGGGATAGAATAGGGCATGCCGAACGTGTTTACAAGGGCGGCCGGGCAGGCTATTTTACCCTGAAGACCGCAAAGCGCAGCTATTTTTGCGGGAAAATCCAAAAGAGGGATCTGGGTACGACAATAAAAAATTCAGGGAGTTAGGTCCGTATGAAATTTCTGGTTTGTGGTAAAGGCGGCAGTGGCAAGAGCACCATTTCCGTCCTGATGGCGCGTGCTTTCCAGCGCATGGGCAAGCGGGTACTGCTGGTGGACGCCGACGAGTCCAATCTTGGGCTGCATCGCCTGGCCGGCTCGCCGTCGGCGGAGACCCTGCTGGAGACCTTGGGCGGCAAGGCAGGGCTGAAGGCCCGCAAACAGAGTGGCTTCCCATCGGCAACTTGCCCGGCTTTCTATGAAGCGAATTTTTCCTGGGAAGATATCCCGGAACGCTGCGTGCCTGAGGCGGACGGCATCCGCCTGCTCAAGATCGGGAAGATCAAGACCTTCGGTGAGGGATGCGCCTGCCCCATGGGGGGTGTCCTGCGGCCCTTTCTGGACCATTTTAAGGCAGGGCCCGACGATTGCATGATCGTCGATATGGCGGCCGGGGTGGAGCATTTCGGACGCAGTGTGGATGCCCACGGCGATCGCATCATCGGTATTATCGACCCGTCTTTCGAATCTTTCAAATTGGCCCGGATCCTCCTGGAACTGTCCGCAGGCGCCGGCACGCCCATTGCGTTTGTCCTTAACAAAGCCGACGAGCGCATGCGGGAGGCCATTGGCCAATTTATCGACCCGGCCTTGATCTGGGCCGAGCTCAGGGAACACGACGATCTTTTTCTGGCCGGGCTGGAAGGCCGCCCCATCGTGGTTGAAGCAGCGGAAATCGACGAACTTTGCCGTCGGTTGGAATCGGCCGATGTGGCCAGCTAACGCCTCCGTGGCGCCAATGGAATCCATGGCCGGCGATGAGCTCATTCGCTTGGAAGGGGTGACCTTGCGGGTCGGGGGACGCTGGATTCTGCCGGAGACCTCGTGGACGCTCCGGCGGGGACAGAACTGGCTGGTGACAGGGCCCAACGGGTCCGGCAAGACGTCCCTGACCGCATCTCTGACCGGCGAGGTGCCGGTGGTGGCAGGGCGGCGCCGGGTGAATTCGGATAACCTCCCTGAAACGCAGATCGCCCGCCTTTCTTTTGAAACGCACCAGCAGTTGATTGCCCGCGACGAAGCCCGGGATGAGGCCCGTGGTTTTGCCGGCATCGCGGATGCAGGCCTGATCGCGCGGTCGTTTCTGTCAGGTGTCGGGTCGACGACGGACGCATGGGCGTCCATTATGGCCAGCCTGGACCTATATCCCCTGCTGGATCAGCCCCTGCGCAGCCTTTCCACCGGCGAGATGCGACGGGTACTGCTTGCCAGAGCCTTGCTGCGCGCCCCCCGCCTGCTGATTCTGGACGAACCCTTTGACGGCCTGGATTCCTCTGGTCGGCGGCAACTTGCCGATATGATAACGACTCTGGCCCGGGAAGGCCTCCAGATTGTCCTGGTCACCCACCGACAGGATGAAATTCTGCCTGTCATGACCCATTGTCTGGAACTTGGTGAAAACCGTATCCGGCGTCAGGGGGCATTGGCCTCGCTATCGGTTGACGAATCCGGAGCCAACTCCACGCGGTCGAAGCCGGCGATGGTTCCCTTGAGGCCGCTAAGCGGCAAACCACCCGCACCATCGCAAGATACCGCTCCCCTGATCCGGATGGTAAAAGCTTCCGTGACTTACGGAAAACGCCGCGTTCTGGATCGTATCGACTGGTGTGTCAGACCCGGAGAGAACTGGCTTGTTTCCGGTCCCAACGGGGCCGGCAAGTCCACCCTCCTGCGCCTTGTCAGCGCCGATCACCTTCAGGCCTATGCCAACGAAATCGATTTGTTCGGCTGCAAGCGCGGCACGGGGGAGAGCATCTGGGAAATCAAGCAGCGCATCGGACTGGTGTCCTGTGAATTCCAGGTGCGATACCGCCAGCCCGTTTCCGGCTACGAGGCGGTGTTGTCGGGCTTCTTCGACTCGGTGGGGCTCTTTCGTCTTGCCGGAAACGAGCAGCGCCAGCGCGCACGGGATTGGATGAAGCGCCTGGAAATCGAACATCTTGCGGATATCCCCATGAGCCATATGTCAAGCGGGCAGCGACGCATGGTGCTGATCGCACGTGCCGTGGTGAAAGATCCCGACGTGCTGATTCTGGACGAACCCTGCCAGGGACTGGATGCGGAAAATCGGAAACGGGTGTTGGCCATGGCGGCTTTTATCGGGGCTGAATCCCCCACCAACCTGATTTTCACCACGCATCATGTCGATGAATACCCGGCCTGCATGACCCATGAGCTGCGCCTGGAAAAAGACGGGGCCTGGCATTCCCGCTGCCTCCAACCGGATGATACGTGATGAAATGGAAATGGATGGTTCTTTGCATTGCCGTAATGCTTTTGGCCGCCATTGGGGCCTATGTCGCCCTCGATCCGGAACAGCAGACGCTGGACGAGCGCACGCGGACCCGTTTGGGCGGCACCTATACAGAGCTTGCGGATGGGATTTCCCATTACCAGTTGGCCGGTCCGGCGGACGGTCCCGTGGTGGTGCTGGTGCATGGGGCGACAGTACCCATGTGGACCTGGGACCATCTGACCGCATCCCTGGCGGCCAGCGGGTATCGCGTGCTCCGGTACGATAAATTCGGCCGCGGGTATTCGGATCGCCCCGCGACGGACTACAATCGTGACCTCTATCAGCGTCAGTTGCGCGACCTGGCAGACCGGCTGGCGTTGAAAACCCCTTTCGACCTGATCGGACTGTCCATGGGAGGGGCCACGGCGGTCAATTTTACGGCGCATTATCCGGAACGCGTTCGCAAACTGGTCCTGATCGCTCCGGTGATCCATGACTTCGAGGTGCCGACGGTTTTTCGGATACCCGTCGTGGGCGAATTCGCCGCGCGTCTGGTCGGCATCCGTTTTATCGTCAACCGGTTTGCGGATTTGCTGGCCGCCATTCCCGATTTCGACACCTATCACCGGTTGTTCTTAGAGCAGACCACCTACAGGGGGTTTCAGCAGTCCCTGTTGTCGATGATTCGCGGCGATGCACTGGGCAATTACGATGCCGCCTATCGGACGGTGGGTGAACAAAAGCGGGATACGTTGCTGATCTGGGGAACGCATGACGCCGAAATTACACGGGACATGATCGATGCGGTTCGCGGATATATTCCCGGCGTACGGTTCAAAGCCGTAGAAGATACCGGGCATGGTATCGTATTTCAAAAGCCGGTGTTGATCCGGCGTACCATCGTCGATTTTCTGGGGCGTCCCCCATGATGCCTGATGGTCTTTATCATAACTCTCCGGGCGTTTTATCGGCTTTGTTGACCAAAGAAGGTTGACGGTTTCGTAAGAAGTCCTTTATCTGTCATTCCGGACTTGACCCGGAATCTCTAACCTTATGATATCAAAAGATTCCGGCTTCCGCCGGAATGACGTTCAAACGGTAAATGGGACTTTTTTCAGTTTCATCAGGATTAAGCGCAAATGAAGGAGCAAGATGATACCCGTCGTTGCTGCTGTAATAGAAATGCAAGGTAAATATCTGGTTTGCCAAAGGCCCGGCAACAAACGCCATGGCGGCCTGTGGGAGTTTCCCGGGGGCAAGGTCCGCTCCGGGGAAACCGATGTTAATGCGATGCGCCGTGAACTGTCCGAAGAACTCAATGTCATCACCGTCGAAGTGGGTGAAACTCTGTTTGAAGTGCCGGATCCGGGCACGGATTTTATGATCATGTTCAAACCGGTGAGGATCATCGGTGAACCCCAGCCTCTGGAACACGCCGCGCTCAGTTGGGCGACACCCCTGGAACTGATCGGGTACCGGCTGGCCCCCAGCGACGAGGTTTTCGTTCACCGCTATCTGATCAAAAATTAAACCCGCCCGGGCGAAGGCTTTTTCGCCCCAGGGTCAGGCCGTCCTGGTAAACCTGCCCCTGCACCTGACGCTGCGATTGGCGGCATCTGCATGCGTTACGCCAGGTGGCGCAACGCCCATTCCATCTTGACAAAGTGAACCGGTCTTTCTAAATTTTGAATAGATTCCGTCAGTAAGCGACAGAATTGCTCTTCCCCGTCTTTTTACCGCTCGATCTACGTTGCATCCTAACCTGACAGCGCCGTTACGATTCTGTCGGTGATTCCACCTCTCACCCTTTTGGAACACCAAGGTGCGCCGATGCAATGCCCGCAATGCCAGAGCAACAACCCGGATGGGGCCAAGTTTTGCAACACCTGCGGCAGCCGGCTCGGCCGTTCATGCAGCGCCTGCGGAAAAATCAATCCCCCTGCCAGTCGGTTCTGCAACCATTGTGGCGCTTCCCTGGACGTATCGGAGGCCGCGACTATGGACACGGTGGCCGTTGCGTCCGGTGGTGATGCCGCAGGGGGTCCCGATGCCGGGACGTGCAAATGGGAAACGTCCGGAAGTGAACGCAAGTGTGTAACGGTGCTTTTTTCGGACCTCACGGGGTACACCGAAATGGCGGAGAAACTGGACCCCGAAGACGTCAAAGATATTACCAGCGCCATTTTCGGTCGATTCGAGGACATCATCCGGAAATACGATGGATTCATTGAAAAATACATTGGCGATGCGGTTCTGGCGGTGTTCGGCGCGGTGGCGTCGTTCGAGGACAGCGCCCTGCGGGCCATTCGTGCGGCCCGGGAAATCCATGCCCACGTGGCTTCGGTCAGCCCCCGCTATGAACCATTGATCGGCAGGGCTCTCAGCATGCACAGCGGCATCAACACCGGTGTTGTCGTCACGGGGGAAATCGATTTCGAGAAAGGCACCCATGGCCTGGTGGGAGACACCATCAACACGGCCGCACGCCTCATGAGTATCAGCCCGGCCGGTGATATTCTCGTCGATAAAAACTCCTTTTTTCAGACCGAAGGCTATTTTGCCTTCGAACCCCTGGCGCCGGTAACCGTCAAAGGCAAAGCCGAACCGATTGCGGTCTATCGCGTGGTTAAAGCCCTGTCCGTACCCCGGAAACTGCATCGCCTGCATGGGCTGCGCGCCGAACTGATCGGCCGCTCCATTGAAATGCAGATCCTGGATGATGCGGTGGAGAAACTGAATCAGGGGCAGTGCGCGGTGGTGGCGGTCTGCGGTACGGCCGGAACCGGTAAAACTCGCCTGGTCAGCGAATTCAAGGGCCAACTCGACTTGAAACGGATCCAGTGGTTCGATGCCAATGCCTACCCCTATACCCAAAATACCCCTTATTATCCCCTGATCGATCTGCTGACGCGGGCTTTTCAAATTGAAGAGGGTGACCGCCCGGAGACCATCCAGCGGAAAGTCGAGAGCGGCCTCAAGGGCGCACTTGGGCTCGATGAAAAGCTGGTCCCCTACATCGCCAGCCTGTTTTCCCTCGAGACCGAAGAGACCCGGAACGTCAGTCCCGAGTTTTGGAAAAGGCAGTTGTTTCAGGCCGTGGGACAGGTCATGGAAGCGTTTACATCCTCCGCCCCCGCCATTATCTGTGTGGAAGACATGCATTGGGCCGATCCATCGTTTCTGGAACTCTTTCGCCACCTGATAACCCATATGCCGGGCGCCGCTATGTTTGTATGCATCTATCGCCCCCTCATATCCCTTTTCACCAATCTGGAAACCCAATCGCTGGATATTTTTATCAAGGAGCTGCGGCTGAAAGAGCTCTCGCCGTCTGAAACCCAGACCATGGTCGGGTCGCTATTGCAGTCTGAAGCGGTGCCGCGGGATTTGAAACGATTTGTTCACGAGAGTGTGGAAGGCAATCCCTTCTATGTGGAAGAAGTGATTAATTCGCTGATCGATTCCGGTGTTCTCGCAGAGGTCGGCGAAGGGTGGGCAATGACCCGGGCCATTTCCGAAGCCGATATTTCCACCAATATCCAGGGCGTACTGGCCGGCCGGATCGATCGCCTGGGAAACGACGCCAAACGCATCCTGCAGGAGGCCTCCGTCATCGGGAGGGCCTTTCTCTACGATATCCTGCGGCGTATATCGGCCATCGGGGTGGATATCGACAAGAATCTCTCCGTGCTGGAACGCCTGGATCTCATCAGCGCGCGATCCATTCAACCGACATTGGAATACATCTTCAAGCATGCCCTGACCCAGGAGATTGTCTATAACGGCCTGGTCAAGGCCGAACGGCAGGCCATCCACGAGAAAATCGGGCAGGTGATCGAGACCCTGTTCAAAGACCGGTTGTCGGAGTTCTATGAATCCCTGGCGTTTCACTACGCGCGCGGGAAGTCATTTCTAAAGGCCGTTGAATATCTTGTCAAATCCGGCGAAAAAAGCCTCAAACGCTATTCCCTTGATGAGGCGCATCAGTATTTCCAAACCGCCTTCGACATATTGGATACGCCTGAAGCTGTCGATCCTGCCGCCGGTGAGAAACTTGTCGACCTGCTCAACAAATGGGCCATGGTGTTCTATTATCGGGGGGCTTTCAATGAATTGAAAGCGCTTCTCGATGCACAGGAAGCGGTGGCGGAGCGTATTGCCGACAAGGAGACCCAGGGGATTTTTATAACCTGGCAAGGCATGGTCTATTGGCAGCAGAGCCAATACCAACGGGCCTGCAACCATCTGGAACGGGCCCTGCGAATCGGTGAAGAAAACGATCTGCCCAGGGTCGTGGTGCACGCCTGCGCATGGTTGTCCTGGGTCTACGGGGATTTGGGACGTTTCAAGGAAGGCATCGATTGCGGTAATAGAGGCAGCCGAGTCGCAAAGGCCGTACCTGCCGATCATTTCTTTATCTACAAGCCGATGGCCGGCACCGTCTATAATTATTTCTTTCAAGGAAAAGCGGCCGCCTGTATTGATATGGGCCGGTCTCTGGTCGAATACGGTCTGCAGTATTCGCAGGTCCGTTGCCAGACGCTGGGGTTTGTCGCCGTAGGAATGGGCCGCATGGCGGCAGGCGATTTCGATACGGCCATTGCCGCAATGGAAACCGCCGATCAGGTTTCGGTGGATACCTTTTACAGCCACTATTCCAAAATATTTCTATCTTTTGCCAGTGTTCTAGGCGGGCAAACGGTTGTGGCGGAGAGATTGCTGCCTTCGCTATCCGCCTACTTCGCACCCAATGGCAGCCACTTGATCAACGATGTGGCGGAATTACTGACAGGCATTATTCAAATCGTCAAAGGGGATATGAAGCGCGGCATGGAGATGATCACCCGTCAACTTCAGAAACAAAGGGAAAAGGCGCATCGGGGGTACATTCCTCTGATTCTGTACACGATGGGGATGGTTTACCTCGAGATGATCAAAGGCGAAAAGCCGATCCGGCCGATGATGGTCATGAAAAATATCGGCTTCATCTTGCAGCACGTTCCCCAGGCGGAGAAAAGGGCGCTCGCCCATTACAATCAGGCGATTGGGGCGGCTGAAGAAACAGGCGCAAGGGGCATTATCGGGCAGGCCCACGCCGATATCGGCAGAATTCATGTGATTAAAAAACGCTACCCCCTCGCACGAGATCATTTTGAAAAGGCGGCCCGGATTTTCGAAGATGTGGGGGCCTACGCTTTCTTGGCACAGACCCGGGCCCATCTCGAAGCCCTGCCGGCTGCGTCCCGGCAAAAGGAAACGGTTGTGTAATCCCCCGCCGGTATCGACAGGGAAAAGGGGCTGCGTCCGTGCGAATATAACAAAGGGGTAAACCCATGGATCGGTATAGCGTCATTGGCCTACTGGTTTTTCTATCAATACTTGCGTTTCCTCAGGTACTGAAGCCCGCGGATTGGAAAACGGGGCTCACCAAGGGGTGGCCGATTGAGAACATGCAATCCTGGGGTGATGGGAACCTGGCCGTGGACTTTGGTTCTGATGGTCTGTGGAACTTCAAGGGTGTGTGGGTGCCATTGTCCCGGCTGAACCCAAAGATGATGGCGGCCTGGGGAAGCGATCGCCTGGTCGTCGACTTCCCCGGACAGGGGCTCTGGGTCTACGACGGGCGTGCCTGGACCAGGATCGCCCGGTAGTCGTGACAGGCATTCAATATTCCGTTGGCAGATTGTGATGACCGGCGGCATCCCGCCGAGGATGGTATCGCCGCATTCCTCAATATGTGAAAGGAGGGCCTAACCATGCCGATTTTCTTGATGTTCGGAAGCTATTCGTCAGAGGCCATCAAAGGCATCAGCGCCGAGAGGACCAAAAGGGCCCGTGAGCTGATCCGGGAGAACGAGGGCAAGATTGTTTCCATGTATGCTGTCATGGGAGAGCACGACCTGGTTTTCACGATCGATTTTCCGGATGCCGACAAGGCCATGGCGGCTTCAGTGGCCCTTTACAAGCTGACCGGGATTCATTTCTCCACGTCGCCGGTGGTGGATGTCGAACAGTTCGACAAACTCATGGGCAAGGTGACGGATATGTAATCTTGCAAACGCCGTTTATTCTCCAAAGTATGAATGCGTGTACGCTTCATGGGCTCAATAAGCACCCAGGTGACCTGCCGGTTAACCGCACTGTTCGTTTATGTGACATCCCGCTCGATTCTGAAACGCTGCAACTGGAACAATACTTTTTGCTTGATAGGGCAGACAAAAAGGTATTTAAGACGAATCCGTCAATATACCCGCGGCCAGAAACCGTCGTTAGAAAGATTAATTCCGGCTATGGCCGGACCTGTCCAAAACTGCGGAGTGAACACCGGCGGGACCTGACGGTGTTATACTGAGGCATGAAGCTTTTCCGGATTCTCAAATCGCCTATTGTGCTGCCCATCGCCTTTTTCACGGTTGTCATCGTGCTGGGCGCGATCCTGCTCCATGGCGCGGAACGGAATACAATTGAAGCGCTGTCCTGGACGGAAGCCGTATTTACGGCAACCTCCGCCGCTTGTGTAACGGGACTGGTCGTTGTGGACACTGGATCCTGTTTTACGGCCTTCGGCCAATTGGTCGTTCTATGCCTGATACAGGTGGGCGGTCTGGGCATCATGACGTTCACGAGTCTTTCCATCTATATCTGGCGACGGCGGACGACCATCACCGATCGCATTGCGGTCGGTCAGATCCTGTTGCATGATGCCACATTCAACCTAGGCCGTTTCCTTATTGAAATCGTCTGTTGGACGTTTCTGATCGAGATCATCGGCACCATCCTGTTATACCTCATGGACCCTGTGGCCTTTTCGCCGTTTTCAGCCCTCTTCCATTCGGTTTCCGCTTTTTGCAACGCGGGCTTTTCGCTGTTCCCGGATAGCATGATGAGGTTCAAGGACAACTGGGGCATCAACGGTGTTCTCATGACCCTTATCGTGTTGGGCGGAATTGGGTTTTCAGTTTTTCTGGAGGTCAAAGGATACGTGTGGCAACGCCTTGCCCGGCGTCCCGTTCCCAGGGGCAAGGGAATCAGTTGGTATGCCGGGATTGTGCTTCGGACCAGCCTTATGTTGATTGTCGTGGGCGGGATGGCCCTATATTTCGCCGAATTCGTTGGTTATAACCGCATGGTGGCTCCGGAAGACGCCCTTTTGACATCATTTTTTCAGTCTGTTTCCGCCAGGACCGCCGGATTCAATACCCTCGACATCGGTCAGATGACCAATGTATCCCTCATCGTGTTGCTTTTCCTCATGTTTGTCGGCGGGGCGCCGGGGTCGTGCGCCGGAGGAATCAAGGTGACGACCCTGCGGGTTCTGGCGGCCGCCATTTGGTCGCAGATGCAGGGCAAGCCCCAATCGACCATCGGAAAATTCGCCATCCGCGAGAATGCCGTCAAAAAAGCCATGGTACTGTTCCTTTTGGCAGCGCTGATCATTTTCCTGGCGGCGTTTCTGCTCGACTTTACCGAAGGCGGCGACAAGCCCCACCTCATGGTTCGCGGGCAATTCCTGGAGATCCTGTTTGAATCCGTATCGGCTTTTTGCACGGTGGGATTGAGCACTGGGCTGACGGCGACGTTATCCACAGCGGGCAAATGGATTATCATCATGCTGATGTTCATTGGCCGCCTGGGACCTTTCGTGTTGATTGCCGCTTTGCAAAGCGTGCAGGCGCCTCCAACCTATCGCCTGCCTGAAGAAACGCTCATGATCGGCTGACGGGGAGATGACCGTATGGTTCAAAAGGCGCAAATTTGTGTGATCGGACTGGGAAAATTTGGCTATAAAGTGGGGGAATTGCTTCTTAAATTAAATCACCAGGTGATCGGTATCGATGTCGATCCTGCCCATGTACAGCGCGCCCAGAAACTTTTTCACCAAGTCTACGAGGCGGATATTTCGCATAAGCAGGCCCTGGAGCAAATCGGTTTTCGCGAGATCACCCACGCCCTGATCAGCGTAGGCGACTCGATATCCACCAGTGCCATGACCACCATGTACCTCAAGGAAATGAAGGTGCCGAATGTATGGGTCAAAGCGATCAACAATGATCACGCCACCTTGCTACGAAAAATCGGGGCCGATGATGTGATCATCCCGGAGCATATCGCCGCTATACAGCTGGCCGACCGAATTCACATTCCCGGCATCATCGAACGCCTGCCTTTCGATCCGGACATGATTATCCGGGAGATGCGTATTGACAAACTGGCCGGTAAGACCCTTCGTGAAATTGACCTGACCAACCGGCACAATAGTCAAATCCTCGCCATTCGCAGGCAGGGCGAGTCCCACTACCGCTATATTCCCAAAGCGGACGATCTATTAAAGGCAGGAGACAGCATCATCGTTATAGGGAATAACCGGTCACTCGACAAGATTGTGCCGTGAATAGGAACTTGCACTGACAGGGGCAGCTGGCCTAGCCCCTTTTCCCTGTGTAACAGGCCCTACAGGCGATATCTTTAACTGTCCCGATCCAGCTCCTTCCTGACCGCGATGCCGATTTTTTCCAGGGTATAGGGTTTTTTGACATAGCTGCCCGCCCCCATCTTCTGCATTTCCCGGACCCGGTCCGATTCCGAGTAACCGCTGGCAATAATGGCTTTCTGTGCGTTCCATGTCTGTCGCATGCGTTTGAAGGTTTCCAGGCCGTCCATGCCTGGATCCATGATCATATCGAGAATGATGAGATCGAAGGCCTGCTGCTGCATGGCTTGCAGAGCGGCCTCGCCACTCGGGGCCGTATGGGCATCGTAGCCCAGGCGCTGCAGCATGCGTGCGGCGAGATCGCGCTGGTTGCGGGAATCGTCAACGATAAGAATGGCCTCGTCATGGCCCAGATAGTCGTCAATATGAACCGATGGGGCGATTTCATCGTCTGATCGGGAAGCGGGAAAATAGAGGCTGAAGGTTGAACCGGTACCTTCTTCGGATTGAATATCGATATAGCCGTCATGATCCTTGACGGTTCCCCAGACCACCGACATGCCCAGGCCTGTTCCGCTGCGGCCCATGGCCTTTTTGGTGTAAAACGGCTCGAAGATTCGCTCCAGGTCGGACGGCGGCATGCCGATACCGAGATCGGAGACCTTCAAGACACTGTACTCACCCTCCGGGATGGCTTCGTATCCCTGATAAGGCTGATCGAAATAGCGGTTGCCCGTTTCAATGGTCAGGGTGCCTCCGGACGGCATGGCATCCACCGCGTTAGCCACCAGATTCATCAAGGATTTGGAAATATGCAGTGAAGATCCGGCGACATTCAGGGTATCTGGGGCGAGGCGGGTGTCCACTGTCACCCGGCTGTTTATGGCGGTCAGGTTTCGATATTCCGGCGTGTTTATAAAGTCGATGACGATCTGGCGTGGATTGATGATTTTGGGGGCCGTAACCCCCCGCCGGGCGAGGGTCAGAAGGTCTTGGACGATTCCGGCGGCTTTTTCGCCGGATTCCTTGATGGCCAGCAAAGGGCCGCGTAACGGGCTGTCGGGTTCCAGATCAAGCAATAGCAGTTCCGGATAGCTGACGATACCGCTCAAGATGTTATTGAGGTCGTGGGCCACCCCGCCGGCCAGCGTTCCTAAAGATTCCAGCTTCTGGGCATTTTGCAGCTGTACTTCCAGCTTCTGTTTTTCTTCCTGGGCTTTGCGGATAGCGGAAATATCGTGCACCACGGACATGGACCGAGCCGGCCGGCCGCTTCGAAAAAAGATTTTGGAATTGACCAGAACCCAGAACTCTCTGCCATTTTTGCCCTTGATCCGGTACTCCACCGGGTCGAGGTGGGATTGGCCACCCTCGAATACTTTTTTCAAAACACCGGCCGCCGTTTCCAGGCTGTCCTCGGCAATGAGATCATATGGATTGAGCGACAGGAATTCTTCCCGCGTGTAGCCCGTGTAATTGCACATGACATCGTTCACACTCAAAAAGTGCAGGTTGGCCAGATCGAATTCATAGATTCCGGCCGGCGCATATTCTACCAACTCCCGGTATTTTTCCTCACTTTCCGCCAAGGCCTCCTCGGCGCGTTTACGCTCGGCTATGTCACGGGTGACCCCCATGACCGCAGTCGGGCGGCCCTCACTGTCCCTGAGGAAAGATACCGTCACTTCCGCCCATCCGTGGGTCCCGTCTTTGTGTGATTCCTGAATTTCAATCGTTCGGGAGCGCTGGGGGTCGACCCCCTCCTGCCCATCCCGGCCCAGTTCCTTTGCCAGAATATCGGCAACATGATTCAGCGATTCGGGTGAGAGCGTATCTTCCAGACACAGTTGTCGGGCTTCTTCCGGTGTATAGCCGCGGCTGCGCTCAACCGACGGGCTGATATAGTCGAACGCGAGGGTTGCCAGGTCCAGTATCCAGATGACGTCACTGACATTGTCCGCTAAAACGCGATATTGGCGTTCGGATACGGTCAGGGCCTCGGCCTGCGCCTCCAGTTGCTGTTTCTGGGCAACCAGCTGTTGATTGGCACGATCCAGATCCGTTGCCAGATGGCGGGCTTCCTCGTATTGAGCTTGGATCAGGCGGTTGGATTCCTGAAGCTGGTCGATGGCTTCCCGGTAAGGGCGATGCCGGTTGAAGAATGTCTGCCAGAAGGGCGATTTCATTTTGCGACGCCAGGAGACGCGGTAGAGGCAGCCCCCGCATCCCTGTTGGGGTGTGTCCGGCCATGAACGCTCGCCGTAGGAGTCGGGATCGACCTGGCATTCGATTTCTTCGACGTCGGCTTCCGGCAAGCCAAACAGGGTGGGAATTCCTGCAAGGACACCGCGGGTGTAGTCGCAGTCCAGGCGCGTTTTTTGTTTCGGGTCATGGTAGCGGTCTTCCAGCAGAACCCATGTGTCGCCAATATCGTGGATGATGACACTGCCGTTGCGTTTGAGAAGCTTATTGTATTTGGGTGCCTGGGCATAGATCTGTTTGGGACTGGTCATCAAGCGGACGATGCTGTCCAAAAGGCCGAGGGATCGGTACCGGCCCGAGGCCAGTGTCATCTTGTAGACGGCATCCTGGTCACCCAGCAAATTCTGCATACGTTCGTAGAGGCGCTGAAGAAAGGTGTGGGAAACCCAGCGGTGGGTGTCGGATAGATAGGTTTCATCCAGTGGCAACCCATCCAAGAGATTGCCCAATGATCCATCATTGTTTTCCCGCACATACATCAGCAGGGTTCGGGTCACGCGGCAACTGATTTCTTTGGCCGTATCCGATGTCGATGGCAATTGATGTGTCATTCGAAGGTCAGATTGGTCCGTTTTGGTAATTAGAGCTGCTCGTCAAAACGATACAACTTTGGCCGCTGACTGTGCCGGAGCCACCCTGGGGCGTGGTGGGCCCAAGTTGTTCTGTTGAACCCGCTGATTACACGTAACAAATAGCATCTGCTCGAGAAAACGACAATCCATGCTATGCCATTGTCGGCATAACTGACGACAGTTGACTCAAAATAACAGAAAATAACGGGAGAAGCCGGCATCATGGGGCGTCACCGGCGTCTTCCTGAGTGTTATCGGCTCAAAACCTGCTGGACTTGAGTGCGTGCACCAGGACGGAAGGTATCGGGAGAGGGAACGTCAAGCAGCTTCGTCACGAACGCGAAACGGCAGCCGCGCAGTAGCCGGCTGCCGGTGCATCACGATTCCTGCATCATGAATCGAATCGTATCAAAGGACGCGTCGATGCTATGGGAAGGGGTTAAAACGACCAGAAATTGTTGTCGTGCCAGATACGTTCGGTAATTTCGCGATCGATATCCGACAGGAAGGCCAGATGGGATTTTTCCCAGTTGCTGAGCCAGCTGTAGAGGTTCTTTTCCTCAGGGTCGGACGCTGCCGCGGCACGATCGGCATACAGTTGGATGGCCTTTTTTTCCATGGCCATGGCCGCTGAGATGGCGGCGGCTTCATAATCGGCGGCGGCAATGGCATCTACCAAATCGCGGGTCAATACCTTGTCGGCGACGTTCTCGGTGTTCTCAGGGGCTGCTGCAAACGTAAACCGCTGACTTTCCTGGTAGGACTTGAACTGCTCCGTCAAAATTTTAATATGCTGAATTTCTTCATCGGCCATCAATTCGAAAAAACGCTTTACTTCAGGATGGGAGGCCTGGCTGGCAACCTGACCATAAAAAGCTTTTCCTTTTTTTTCCAGAAGGATAGCGCTTTTTAGGATTTCCAGGGGGGTCGATTCTGGGGCCATATCATCTCCTGTCGCCTGGGGTTTAGGGGGCGTGTCTCGGGTACCGTGTCGTCCCCCGCATGTTGATGTAACGGTGTCAATGATAAGACACACGGGCGAGAATCTCAAGGGGCGAGATTGCGTCCGACGGTCTGCGGCCCAATATCGTTTTACCACCGGAGAGATGCGGCCGTGGCAGGTGCGGCCTTACAATCCGTTTGACCTTTCCACCACTTCGCGATATGGGCGTGGGGCGTTAAACGGGGGACGCGGATTCGTATAATAGCAAGTGCAATCCTAACTTCAAAGGAAATGACCCGATGGTTTTCTGGCGCAGCCGCAAGAAAGATGACCTGAAAACATCCGCCGCCGGAGACGGCCTGGATGGAGCGGAACAAACCCTTCTGGGGCCTGACTGGCAATTGAAAGGCCGTGTCTATGGAAAGGGACAGGTCGTTTTCCAATGTGCATTTGAAGGCGAGTTGGATATTCAGGGGCGGGTGACCGTGGATTCATCCGCTGCGATCAAGGGAAATTTGTGTGCGGAAGATATCCAGGTCCGCGGCAGCGTGGAAGGTTGTCTGACCTGTTCGCACATGGTGACGCTGGCAAAATCTGGCCGATTTGATGGGGAAATGACAACACCGCGACTTCAAATGGAAACGGGGGCCCATCTAAACGGAACGATTGCCATGGGAAAAACCCGATAGCGATGAAAACAAAGGATGCGAGAGTGGGAAAGGAAACGGAACCAGCGCCAAACCAGATGGCAGCGGGCGCGGGAGCGGCTCAGGGGCGTGGGTCCTCTTCTGTTGTCAGTCGTGGCATTTGTATCGAGGGTGAACTCGAAGGCGTTCAGAACCTGACCATTGAAGGCCGGGTCAAAGGGCGTATTCATTGCAAGGGCGATGTCGTCGTGGCCGCCGGCGGCCATGTGGAAGCCACCATGGTGGCAAACAATATTACCATCCAGGGACGGGTTGACGGCAACATCGAAGCACAGGAAGCCGTGGAAATACACCCCGATGGTATTTTAATTGGAGACTGCCGTGCCCGGTCCATTCAGATCCAGGAGGGGGCGCGCTTCGAAGGGCGTTCCGATATCCTGAAATGAGCCTTTCAGCTTACCCCATGATCGCCATCAGGTGGTCCACCAGGGCCCGGCCCTGGCCCGTCCGAATGAAATAGGCCAGTCCTCCCAAAACGACCAGCGCCACGACCAGGCCACCCTTGTTGTCACTGAGGTCGCCTCGAAAAAGCCGATACAGAACAACAAGCACCGCAAGTGCCAGAAGGGCCGTGGCCAAATTGATGAACTCATCCGGTTGCATGATGATCTCCCGGTTTACAGCTGAAGGGGTCCCCAGAGTTTGGAACCACGGGTCGATATAACCCCAATATACCTGATATTGCGGTCGAAGTAAACGTGGCCGGAGAGGCATTTCGGCTACCAAACCAGAGACGGACCGATGTTATCAACCCATGACCCAAATACTATTTCCACTGGCGGCGTCATGAAAAGCCTATCCGTTATCATGCTGGCGACGGTTTTTTACCTGTGGTTTGTGAATGGGCTCTATGCCGCCGATGAAACGTTGCGCATTCTTGAAAATTCAGAGGTGCGTGTGCTCTACGAGACCCCGCGTCAGAGCGCGGCCATGCGCATTAAAGACGTCAGTCCGGCCATGTTCCGGGAATTGGAAAACGCAACGGGTTTGGCCTTCGATTTCAAACCCACCGTCATTCCGGCGTCCAGTCGGCAGCGCTTCAGGGCGATGGGCGGCCGGGAGGCTTTCCTGGCCTTTGCGCTTCCGGAACGCCGTCAGGTTGTATTGGATCTGTCGCGCATCGATGTCCGGCCGGCATTGTTCCTGCCGGTGCTCAAACACGAATATGCCCATCTCCTGCTGCACCGCCACATACCTTCGGAGCGGTTGCCACGCTGGCTGGATGAGGGTATCGCCCAGCACCTGAGCGACGGTTTGTCCGAATACCTGCCCGGCCGCTCCCAGATGGTGCTGGGGGAAGCCCTTGCCACGGATCGGGTGTTGCCGCTTAGGGCGCTTGAAACACGTTTCCCCGACGACAGCTTTGGACGCCAATTGGCCTACGAGCAAAGCCGGAGCATTGTCGGCTATATGGTCCGACGTTATGGAGACGGTTTTTTGACCGCCCTGATCGGCCGCCTGACAGATCGGGCCACGGTGGGCGAAGCTTTCCTGGCGGTCAGTGCTGTAACGTTGGCGGATTTCGAAGCCGACTGGCGGCGCAGTCAGGCAGCGCCTCTGTCATGGCTGGCGCGCATGGCCGGGCATATTTACGGGATTCTTTTTTTCCTGGCAGCTGTGGCCACCCTCCTTGGTTACCTGCGCCATCGCCGTCGCCGGCAGGCCTATGACGCCGAAGACGACGATGCCTGGTGATCAACGCCGGAAACAGCCTGCCGCATTCGTGCCAGGGCGTCTTCCAGAAGGGCCCTTCGACAGCCGAAATTGAGCCGCACATAGCCCGCCGCACCAAAATCCCTGCCGTCGGAAAGCCCAACGCCTGCGGATTCGAAGAATGCCGCTGGATCAGGATGATTCAGTTCGCGGGCATCGATCCAGGCCAGATAGGTTGCCTCCGGGCAATGGGTTTTCAACGGCGGCATCCGGCTAACGGCCTCACAGACCAGATCGCAGTTGGTGCGCAGATAGTCCACCAGGGCCCGGTGCCAGTCCCATCCGTGGCGATAGGCGGCCTCCGCCGCAGTGTAACCCAGCACGTTGACATCGGGAACGATCCCCGCCATGGACCGGCGAAATCGGCGGCGCAGGTGCGCGTCGGCAATCACCGCGAAGGAGCAGCCCAACCCTGGAATATTAAAGGTCTTGCTTGGCGCCATGAGGGTGATGCAACGGTTTTGGGCGGCTGGACTGATGCTGGCCGTTGGCACGTGCCGGCAGGCGGGGTCCAATACGAGGTCGCCATGAATTTCATCGGAACAGATCACCAGATCGTGGCGTTCGCAGATGGCGACCAGATCAGCCAGTTCCTCCGGACGAAAGACCTGTCCCACCGGATTGTGGGGGCTGCAAAGAAGGAGCAGCCGCGTGCGTGGCGACAAACTGTGCTCGAGCCGGTCCAAATCCCAGTGCCAGCCGGTATCGTCCTGGCGCAGCGGTACGGTTACAAGCTCGCGCCAGGACAGTTGCGGTGCGGTCAGAAACGGCGGATAGACCGGCGTGGCCGTCACAACTCCATCCCCGGCGTCGCCGACCGCGCGGCAGGCCACATTGATGCCGGTCACCAGTCCCGGCAGCCAGACGAGCCATTCCGGCGCGATGCACCACCCAAACTGCTGCTGCAGCATGGCGACCACCGTTTGGTCCAGAGAGGACGGTGGGCGCGTGTAGCCCAGAACACCGTGCTCAATCCGGCGTTGCAGGGCGTTCAGGACCGGGGCGGGCGCTGCAAAGTCCATATCCGCGACCCACAGGGGAATGATGTCCTTCCCGGCGTATTTTTCCCACTTCAAGCTGGCGGTGTCATGGCGGTCGATGGGGCGGTCAAAGTCAAACGATGGCATGCGGTTCTCCTGTCGTCAGAGGGTCATGGTTCTCAGAACGCCGCCGGGATAGCAGGTTTTTCACCATAAGAAAAGCCCCAAACCGTCTGCGGGTCGCGATACGGTATGGGGCGTGTGTCGGCCGGTGCAATGGGGGGTTAGAATTGTTCCTCCTCGGTGGATCCCGTCAGGGCGGCCACCGACGTCTGGCCGGACGTGACCGTATTCATCAGTCGATCGAAATAGCCGGCACCGACGAAACGCTGATGGGTGATGGCGCTGTAGCCGCCGTCCTTTTCCTGGGCGAATTCTTCCTGCTGGAAGTTGGAGTAGGCCAGCATGCCCTCGGTTTTATAGGATTTGGCCAGGTTGAACATGCCCAGGTTCAGGGAGTGGAAGCCGGCCAGGGTGACGAACTGGAATTTATACCCCATGGCGCCCAGTTCCCGCTGGAACCGTGCGATGGCCGCATCGTCCAGATGGGCTTTCCAGTTGAAGGAAGGGGAACAGTTGTAGGCCAGCAGTTTGTCGGGATACTCGGCGTGAATGGCCTCGGCAAACTTCTTGGCCTGGTTCATGTCGGGGCGGGAGGTTTCGCACCAGACCAGGTCGGCATGGGGGGCGTAAGAAAGCCCCCGGGCGATGGCGGCGTCCACACCGTTGCGAACACGGTAAAACCCCTCGCTGGTGCGGGGTTCATCCAGGATAAAGGGGCGGTCGCGCTCATCGATGTCGCTGGTCAGCAACGTGGCGGCATCGGCATCCGTCCGGGCTACGAGGACGGTCGGCACATTGCAGACATCTGCTGCCAGTCGGGCCGCCACGAGTTTGGTGATGAACTCGGCCGTCGGTACAAGCACTTTACCGCCCAGGTGGCCGCATTTTTTGGCCGACGCCAGCTGGTCTTCAAAATGGACCCCGGCGGCGCCGGCATCGATCATCTGTTTCATGAGCTCGTAGGCATTGAGGGGGCCCCCAAATCCGGCCTCGGCATCGGCAACGATGGGGGCGAACCAGTAAGGGCCGTCCCCCTTGCAATCCAGGACCTGGATCTGATCGGCGCGTCGCAGGGCATTGTTGATCCGGCGCACGACGGCGGGCACGCTGTTCGCCGGGTAAAGGCTTTGATCGGGGTACATTTCGCCGGCTAGGTTGGCATCGGCCGCCACCTGCCAGCCACTCAGGTAGATGGCCTGCAAACCGGCTTCGACCTGCTGGACGGCCTGATTGCCGGTGAGGGCCCCCAGGGCCGCCACATAGTCCTTGGTATTGAGCAGGTGCCACAGGCGCTTGGCGCCGATGGTGGCGAAAGTGTAGTCGATGGTGAGGGTCCCCCGTAGTTTGAGCATTTCCTCGGCACTGTAGGGGCGCACGATACCATGCCAGCGCGGGTCATCCCGCCAGGCCTGCTCGACGTCTTCGATTTCATCCGGCAGGACCATGTGGCAGGTGAGTCGCTCTTCAATCTCGATGGCACGTTCGGTGATGGTTTTGGCCATGATTGTTTTCCTCCCGAGCTGTTCAATGGTTGGTGGTGGCGGTACATCAATCCAGGTGCTCATAAGCTTTCAACGTCAGGAAATCGACCAATTGGTCGTCGCGGACAATACGGTCGAAAAGGTCCGCGGCTTCCTGGAAATGCCCCTGGGCAAAGGCCGTTTCACCCAGGGTGGTCCTGAGATGCGCGGTTTCCTCCTGCAGGATGGCCTGAAAGAGGTCCAGCGTAATATCGCGTCCATCTGCGAGACGGGCCTGGGGGTGGTGAACCCACTGCCATACCTGTGTCCGGGATATCTCGGCCGTGGCGGCATCTTCCATGAGGTGATGGATGGGAACGCATCCGTTGCCCCCCAGCCAACTGGCCATGTATTGAATACCGACACTGACATTGCTGCGCAGGCCCTCTTCGGTGATGGTTCCCTGGGGACATCGCAGGAGATCCTCGGCGCTGATCCGGACATCTTCCCGCAGGTTTCCGATCTGGTTGGCCTGGGGCATGTGGCGGTCGAATTCTTCCATGGCAATGGCCACCAGCCCGGGGTGGGCCACCCAGGTGCCGTCGTGGCCGTCGGTGGCTTCACGAATCTTGTCTTCGCGCACCTTGGCCAGGGCGGCCGCATTGCGATCGGGATCGCCTTTGATGGGGATCTGGGCCGCCATGCCGCCCATGGCGTGAGCACCGCGGCGATGGCAGGTCTTGATGACCTGCAGGGCATAGGATCGCATGCAATGCCGGGTCATGGTGACCTGGGCGCGATCGGGAAACAAATACTCCGGGCGATTTTTAAACTTTTTAATGAAGCTGAAGATGTAGTCCCAGCGGCCGCAATTCAACCCGGCCATATGATCCCGCAGTTCGTAGATGATTTCATCGGTTTCAAAGGCGGCCAGGATGGTTTCGATGAGCACCGTTGCCCTGATGGTGCCGCGCGGAATGGCGAGCAGATCCTGGGCCAGGTTGAAGACGTCATTCCACAGGCGGGCTTCACGGTGGCTTTCCAACTTGGGCAGGTAAAAATAGGGGCCGCTGCCTTTGGCAATCAATTTGGACGCATTGTGGAAGAAGTAAAGGGCGAAGTCAAACAGACTTCCGGATATCGGCCGGCCGTCCACCCGGACATGCTTTTCCAGAAGATGCCACCCCCGGGGCCGGACGATCAGAACGGCGCTGCGCGCGTTCAAGGCGTAGTGCTTGCCCTCCGGACTGGTGAAGGCGATGGTTCCGTCAACGGCGTCCATCAGATTGATCTGGCCTTCGATGGTCCCTGACCAGGTGGGGCAGTGGGAGTCTTCGAAATCCGCCATGTAGGTCTTCGCTCCGGAATTGAGCGCGTTGATGACCATCTTGCGGTCCACCGGACCGGTAATTTCGACACGGCGATCCTGGAGGTCGGCCGGAACGGGCGCGATCTTCCATTCGCTGTCCCGAATCGATTGGGTTTCGGGAAGGAAGTCGGGTCGTTTACCGTCGTCGATAGCCTGCTGAACGATCAGGCGTTGGGCCAGAAGCGATTGGCGTCGATCTTCGAATTCGCGGGCCAGTCGGCCGGCAAAACGCAGTGCGTCGGGTGTCAGGACACGTGTAAAGACCTCGGGTACCGGGGCGCAGACCTCGACACCGTCAACCTTGAGAGTCGCTTCCATGAGGAAAACCTCCTTCTATCCCGGGGCCGGGATGGTTAGCGGTTGCAGCCTATTGTAAAACCTGGATTTAGCGGACTTCTGTATGAAAGGATTGGTGATTGGCGGATAAGGTAACTACGTGGATGAGGCTTGACAAGGGTATTTTTTTTAATGGGCGCTATATTTGGGATGAAGCACCCTCGTGACGGGTGGGCATTGCCGTGCCGGCCGTTCGACGCGCCCCCAGCCGTGTGTAGGGGAAAACATGGATCGGGTTTCCCCGGCGAATACGGGCCTGCGTGCGCTGCCAGAAGTCCACGTCCAACAAGTCTTGGTGGTGTGTCAGGAAGACATGCCGAAGGTCATCGTCCAACCCCAGGAAACTCTCGAATTCTTCCGGAAAGATATCGTTGTCGCCGACAAAATACCATGGCTCCGATGCCATTTCATCTTCGTGGCAACGGGCTTTCGGCTTGCGGCGGAAACGGCATTGGGTCAGTGGGCAGACCTCGTCGAAATCATAAAAAATCACCCGGCCCAGGGCGGTGACCCCGAAATTTTTAAGCAGCATATCGCCGGGAAAAATGTTGCTGTAGGCTAAGTCCTTGATGGCCTGGCCGAAATCGATGACGGCCGTGCTGGCGGCTTCGAAATCGGCTTCTTCAAGATAGAGATCGAGGGGGCGGACCCGGCGTTCGACATAGGCCAGCCCGATAACGATTTTATCGTTGTCGAATCTCACCGACCGGGCGGCGGCGTTTTCCAGAACCCGGAGCAGATCCGGATGGAAACAGCCGCGGTCGAAACGGAGGTGTTCGAACAATTGCGTGTCCGGCAGGCGCCCCGTGCGGTCATGACGGAAAATATAAGCATACTGCGCCATGACCTGACGGCGGGTGGTCCTTTTGGGTTGGGCAAAGCGATCGCGGATGACCTTGAAGACCATGTCATCCGACGGCATGTTGAACACCGCCATGACCATGCCGGGTTTGCCGGGCGATACCTCGAAGATATCCCGGCACGCATTCTGGTGCCGTGCCAGGTCCCGGTACAGTTCGGTTTTCCCGTGCCGGTTGAACCCCAGGGAAATGTAGAGCTCGGCCAGCCGCCGATGCGGCAGCAGCGGACGCAGGAAGGCCATCAATTCCATGACATGGTCGGTGCCGACGTGGAAATAAGAATGGGTGTAGCTGAAAAGAATGCGGAATCCTCGCGAGTCCGTGATCGCCCCGTCGACAGCGACAATCCCGTTCTCATTGATAAGGGCGATTGCCAGCGGTTGGCAGGCGCCGTCGGGCGCCACCGTTTGCCCGATCAGATAAGCGCCCATGCCCCGGAAAAACGGTGCGGGAATCATATCGATATGACGAATCGAATGGCCCCGTTGGTCATGTTCGCGGCAGTCATCGATATACGCCGCCACGCGAAGGGCATCTTCATCGAGATTGCCAAGGTGCTCGGCAAAATCCGATGCCGCGAGGATCTCACGGCAGATGGCCGCCATGGACCGACCAGCGGCTGCAAATCGGCGAAAATCGCGCCCGGCCCTCGGGGCGGGCAGCGGCCGCGGATCTTCTCGCAGGAACTCCCGCCGGGCATCGGCGCCGAGGATGTTTCCCAGGCGGCGGGCAACGGAGTTGAAAAAGGTTTCGGCCAGGTCGGGGTCCGACAGGTGGTCGAGTTCCGGTGCAATGGCGTATTTGGCGGCGATCCAAAGGTCGCTGCCGCGCACTTCAGGACCCAGATCCGCGGCAATGGCGGCCACGGTCTGATCCAAAATTTTCTGGTAGGCCTCCAGGCGCTCAACGGCGTCGGCCTGCATGGCGTCCCACTGACTTTGGATGAAGCGGTCCATGGCGCGATCGGTGATGGACTTGAAATAATCGCGATAGGTTCGATACCCATGGAGAATGGCGGTCACCACCACGGCAACCGGGTCATGGCCTGACGGATGAATCATCGTGTGGAACTCCCGTCGAACCATTTCAGGATGTCCTGAGGTTTCGAGACGATGCGGGACGCTCCGGCTTCAACGAGTTCCTCCACCGACCGGAATCCCCAGGCCACCCCGACGGGCACCATGCCGGCCGCGATGGCGGTGGTCATGTCGACGTCGCTGTCGCCCACCAGGATGCACTCCGGGGGGGAAACCTGCATGCGATTCGCGGCTTCAAGCGCCGGTGCCGGATCCGGCTTGCGGGGCCGGTGGTCTTTCTGACCGCGGATAACCTGGAACGGCGTGTCCGGAAAAAAATGATGAATACATTCCTCGGCAAAACGGTGGGGTTTGTTGGTGACGACCGCACGGGGGATGTCCCGCCGGGTCAGATCCGCGAGCAGGTCGCGGATACCGGGGTAGGGACGTGTGGCGGTTTTCCAGTTCCGGCCGTAATCGTCTTTAAACCGGGCCAGGTAAGCGTCGATGCGCGCCGGATCGCAGTGGTTTTCCGGAAGGGCGCGGGTCATCAGCATGCGGGAGCCATCCCCGACAAAATAACGGTAGGCGCCGACAGGGTGGGTCGGCAGACCGGCCCGGTCCAGCGTGCGGTTGGCGGCATCCGCCAGGTCGACCAGCGTGTCCAGAAGGGTGCCGTCCAGATCGAAGAGAATGGCTTTCATCGGCATGGTGAATCTCACGACAGGGTTGTATGGCGCGGCGCGCGACTTGCCGCCTTGGCTGTCTACCCATAAGTCCCATCATCTGACAGGTCAAGCGTTAATCAAATAGGGATGGGTCGGCTCTGTCGACGGCTTTCGGTGTGGACAAAAGGGCAAATCCCTCCTATATCAGGAGGCATGTCATCCACCCCGCTGCCGAAAAATTCTCCTGCCCAGCCGCCACGCCTGTGGCGCAAAATCGGTATCGCGTCCGCCATCATGATGGCATCCATTTTTTTAAGCCGCGTCATGGGATTGGTCCGCGAAATGGTCATCGCCGGTGTGGCCGGCGCCGATGCGGCCGTGGATGCCTATCGCGTCGCCTTTGTGGTGCCCGAAATCCTCAACCACATTCTTGCCAGCGGATTCCTGTCGGTCACCTTTATTCCCATTTTTGCCCGCTATCTGACAGACAAACGCGATGATGAGGGCTGGCGGGTCTTTTCCCTGATTATGACGGTTTTCGGCGCTTTTCTAATCGTGCTGATCCTCGTGGCCGAGATTTATGCGCCGGCCCTGGTGACCTTGCTGGCGCCGGGGCGCCGTGATCCGGTCTTCCTGGGAATGGCCGTGCGCATGACCCGCATCATTCTGCCGGCCCAGTTCTTCTTTTTTGCCGGCGGCCTGCTCATGGCCGTGCAGTTTGCCCGGGAACAGTTTTTCATTCCAGCCCTGGCCCCTTTGATCTACAACCTGGGCATCATTCTGGGGGGCGTCTTGCTGGCTTCCCGGCTGGGCATGGAAGGGTTTGCCTGGGGCGTGCTGGGGGGCTCCCTGGCGGGCAATTTTGCGGTTCAGCTTCTGGGGGCCCGGCGGATCGGCATGGCCTTTGCGCCGGTCTGGGATTTGAGACATGCCGATCTCTGGCGCTATGTCCGTTTGACCCTGCCCCTGATGTTCGGGCTGACCATGATGTTTTCCACCGAGGTCTTTACCAAATTCTTTGGCAGTTATCTGCCGGCCGGCAGCATCGCCTGGATCGAGTATGCCATGCGCATCATGATGCTGCTGGTGGCCTTTTTCGGTCAGGCCGTGGGAGTGGCGTCCTATCCCTTCATGGCCCGCATGGCGGCCGAGGGCCGTTTGGCGGATTTGAACGGGTTGTTGAACGAAACCCTCCGCTATCTTTGTATCGTCGTGCCGTTTGCCGTGCTGATGATCGTGCTGCGTGAAGAAATCGTGACCCTGCTCTACATGCGGGGTAAATTCACACGGCACGATGTGCTGATGACCGCTCCGGTTCTGGCCGTCCTGCTGTTGGGTGCGGTGGCCTTCGTTACCCAGACGGTGGTCAATCGCGGATTCTACGCCATGCAGAACACCCTGCTGCCGGCGGCTTTTGGCACCCTGACGGTGATCGTCAGCATTCCCCTTTACTATGCAGGGATGACGTGGTGGGGGCTGAAAGGGGTCGGATTGGCGGTGTCGCTGTCGGCCATGGCTCAGGTGGTGGTTCTTTATACCATCTGGAATCGTCGCAGCCACAATGACGGCAGCCGCGATGTTTATGGGTTTTTCTTTAAAATGCTGCTGCTGTCCATTCCCCTTGGAGCGACTCTCGCGTTGCTTCGCAGGGGGCTTGTGAATGTATTTGATCCTGGCAGCGCTTGTGGGTGTTTCCTCATCGCGGCGATTGCGTCCGCCGTGTTTTTACTCCTCCTTTTTGCACTGGCCTGCGCTTTTAAAATTCCGGAATTCACGGTACTCCTGCAACGGCTACGCACGCGGTTTCAGCGTCCAGACTGACGTCCTTCTTCCATTATTCGGAAAAACCAGGTGGCAGACCGGATCCGCTATCACCCTCGGTCAAAGGGTATGGTGCCGGCTGACCCTCAGGGCGCCGCATTCGGGGACGCAGTTCAAGGGTCAAACCGAGGGAACGACCTTTTTCCTGATAGGACCCGTTTGCCAGCCGCAACGCCTCCATGGGTTCCACCACGATCGCAGGCTGTCCCTCGACCGGGCAATGATGTTCGCAAAAGCCACAGCCGCTGCACCGGTTTTCGATGACGAAGGGCACCGGCGCTTTGATCTCCGGCAACTTTTTCAGGACAATGGCGTCAAAGGGGCAGACCTCGTCACAGACCAGGCACTTGCGGTCCAGCTCCCAGGCCAGGCATTTTTGCCGCAGGATGGTGGCGGTGCCGACTTTGGCCCAGATGCGCTCGCGATGGGGGAGGGGTCGGATGGCCGCGGTGGGGCAGATTTGACCACAGGCATTGCATTGGGGATCGCAGGGTCCCATCTGGGGCGTGATGACAGGGGTCAGCAATCCCGTCAATCCTGTGTCCATGCCCAAGGGTTGAAGGGTATTGGTGGGGCAGGCGGCCAGGCAGGCGCCGCAGCGATAGCAGCGCCGCAGAAAGTCGTCCTCCGGAAGCGCCCCCGGCGGACGGATGAGATGGGGGGGAATGATGCGACGGGTTCCGGTATCCCCCAGCAGGTGCCGGGCACCGGAAAGGGTCAGCGCGGCGGTTCCCACCCCGCAGACACCGGCTGTCAGAAGGCCTCGTCGATATTGGGAAAACGCCGGCAATCGCCGTGTTCTGTCCATGGGGCGGGCGGAGAAGACAACCGCCTGGGTCGGGCAAACACGTCGACAGGTCTGGCAGACAATGCACTCGTGGTGCAAGGTGGATCGGGGGTCGTCGCCAATGGCCCGGGTGGGACAGGTTCGGGCACAGAGGCCGCAGTCGACACAGTCTTCCGTCACCTGGCGGCGAAGGATCGGACGCCGGGCAAACAGCGCCATCATGGCACCGGCCGGGCAAAGATTGCGGCACCAGAAGCGCGGCTGCCATAAACTGCCGGCCAGGATGAGCAGCATCAGGAGCAAGGTCAGCCATTGCCACTGGAATCGCGGCAAGGGCAGTTGCAGGTACATCAGCCCGGTGAGGTCGAACCGGTTGGCCAGGGGCGCGGCGGCCTGGAGCAGCAGATCGGCGATTTGCTGGAAAACAGGCAGGACGGTCAGCGCAAAAAAACGCGTCACCAGAGGGATCGGGGCCACCAGGAAGGCCAATGAGAGGCCCAGCAGTGCGGCTGTCATGCCGAAGATCAGCAGCCCGTACTTGAAGCGCCGCCACAGGGGAGGATATTTTTCGGGAATGTCGGCGGACCGCTGAAGACAGGCCTCCACGCCGTCGATGGTGGTGCCCAGGGGGCACAGGTAGCCGCAGAAAAAGCGCCCCAGCACAACCGTTGCGATCAGGACGCTCAAGGCGGCGAAAAAACCGCCCAGCCAGATGCGGGCGCTCAGACCGGTGAGAAGGGCGGCGGCGGGATCGAGTTGCAGGAAAAGGTCGTGGGGCAGCCAGCCGGCGAAGCGGAAAGCGGCGCCGGCCAGCAGCAAAATGAAAAGGATCAGGCTGGCAACCTGAACTGTGCGCTGCAGGGTCATCCGACCTGAATTTGCTGTCGGCGTAGGTTTTCCACATCCATACGGCCCAGGCCACGTTCGTGGGCGATGCGGATGTGCTTGACGTTGCGGGGTTTGAGCTTGCGGCCGTACCATTCGAACATGGCCACGGCCTGGGCGTCGGCGGCGACCATATCCCGGGAAGCGATAATCGTGTCACGTTTGAGCACACGGCCCGGGCCGCCGGGGCCGTTTGTGCTCAGCACGCGCGACCCATCCACAACAACGAGATCCGGTTTGAGCAGTGAGGCCAAGTCGACGATGGACTCGTGGAGGTCGAAACGGCTGTGCATGATGCCGCGATTCCAGATGAGCCCCATCATGCCCTTCATGGACAGGCTGACACCGGCACTCGAATGGGATTTGGCCACCGGGGCGGCAATCAGCACATCCGCCTCCAGCACTTCCCCCATCACCTCGGTTTCCTGCATCTGGCGGCCATCCGGAATGCCCGCGGATTTGAAGAAACGGCTGCGGGAAACGGCCTGGACAATGTCGTCACCGTGGACTTCACAGGCTTTTTGGACGCCCTCGATACAGCGCTCCTCGCGGCGCAGGGTGTGATCCAGGACCCGAACCCGTTGGGCGCCGGCTTCCTTGCACAGGCCCACGAGTTCGCGCACCACATCGGGATGGGTATCGGTGGCATCTTCCGGGTCGCCGGCAAAGCTCATATTGGGTTTGATGATCACCTTTTGCCCGGGTTTGACAAAACGTTTCATACCCCCCAGCAGATCCACGGCCGCCCGGGTGGCGGCAGTGCGATCCCCTGTGGCCAGGGCAATATCGGGCATTTGGCTGGCCTTGGCCAGCCGGGGCAGCCTGATGCCGAAGCCTAGGGCACTCGCCCAGAGGATCAGGCGGGCATTGCGCTTGATAAAGCTGCGGCGGTTCATCGGATCGCATGGCCATGACGCCGGGTTCGATGCAAAGGGGCGGCCGGGGGAAGATGGCATAGGTCACCTCTCTTTTGGGGGGACGTTCGGGGCACCGTCATCGGAGGGTGCTGGCGTTGATATCAGTTGTTAGGAATGATTATCAAATTATCGAAGGCCCTGCAACCGATAATCCCAAAGGTTGGAAATGGTTTTTTTGACACAATGAACGTCCCCGTTGAGGACGTACCTTAAAGATTTTTGGCACGAATGGCGACCGCGGTGACCGAGCGCACATCGTTCTGCTGGTTGACACCCACACTGTATTGGGGGGTATCCAACTGGGTCGTGAATTTTTCTTCCAGCACGATGGCGTTGGCCCCGTGGGAAGCGGCCTCTTTCTGCATCAGGCCCAGCAGTTCCGACCAGGGGGTATTGAAGTCGCCATCGGCCGAGACCCAGCCGATTTCGGCGTAATCACCGTCGCTGGGATAGGCTTTCAAAATTTTGACCGAACCAGCATGGGGAGGGTATGAATCCCCGGTTGGCGTGAAGCGAACCGTGGCGCAACCGACGATCATCAGGATGGCAATCACCAACACAACAACGATGCGAAAGCGGCTTTGGGGCATGCTCATGGAGACCTCCTTCCTTTGATGGAAATGCGAAAACATGGTTAGGGTATTTTAGAAACGCTTGTCATCAGCTGGGGTTCAAAAAGGGCCGACTGTTCTTGTATGAGGCGGGGGGAGGCCGGCGTCCATGGTCGGTAACAGCGTTCGGCGAGACCACGGATAGTGTGAGGCATTGCCGGTGGTTTCAGCCGGATGTTCAATTTATATATATTGGCATTCGGAATGGGTTCGTCAAGTTTGGTACCATGCGGGCGCCGCAAGGGGTGGATGGCGTGGGCACGTCCGACCGCACGGCACCAGTGGGTTACGATTCTAAACCGACAAAGGATGTGCCGTGAGAAACGGTTGCCGGTCGGGATGCTTTCTTTTTGACTTCGCGATCCAATCATGGCACCGTCGAATCATGTATGCGTCTTGAACTATCCGAATAACTCCCGTTTATCAATCAAACCGCAGGATGCTGACATGGGTGAGGGCCTGTCTTCCGGAAAAGAAGATGATGTAAAGAGATTGCCGCCCTTTTTGCTTCTTTTACGCATATTCCTGCCGTTTGCCTGCGGTTATTTTCTTTCTTATCTCTACCGTACGGTCAATGCGGTGCTGGCGCCCAACCTGGCAGCTGATCTTGGTCTTGATCCTTCCGATTTGGGTCTCCTCACAGCCGCCTATTTTATAGCCTTTGCCTCGGCCCAATTGCCTTTGGGTGTTCTGCTCGATCGCTTCGGTCCGCGGCGCATTGAGTCCACTTTGCTGCTTTTTGCCGCCACGGGTGCTTTTTTATTCGCGCGCGGTACGTCGCTGCCCGAACTCGTTGTTGGCCGCGCCTTGATCGGGTTCGGTGTTTCGGCTTGTCTGATGGCGGCTTTCAAAGCATTTGTGGAATGGTTTCCCCGCCGTCAACTCCCTTTGATAAACGGCATCCAGATGGCCTCAGGTGGGCTTGGCGCCTTATCTGCCACGGCTCCGGTGGAATTTTTTCTGTCATTGACCGACTGGCGCGGTGTTTTCACAGGACTGGCCCTGATGACGGTTATCGTGGCGGGCGCTGTATGGCGGGCTGTGCCGGATAAGTCCGCTGAGGGGCGGCCAACCCCTCTGAAAGATCAAGGCCGAGGTGTTTGGCAGGTTTTTTCAAGCGCTGTATTCTGGCGCGCGGCCCCTTGGGCGACGCTTTCACAGGCGAGTTTCATGGCGCTTCAAAGTTTGTGGTCCGGTCCCTGGCTCCGGGATGTGGGCGGACTTGACCGTGCTTCCATTGCCACGGTTTTGTTTTGGACCGCAACGGCGATGGTCGTAGGATATATCATAATGGGCATCATTGCCGAACGGCTGGGGCGAACCGGAATCCGCCCCATGGCGGTGGCAAGCATCGGTATGACGCTATTTATGTGCTGCCAGGCGGCCATGGTATTGGAATGGCGCCTGCCACCGATGCTTATCTGGGTGGTTTTTGGGTTTTCGGGAACCAGCGGCATTTTGGTCTATGCTGATTTGTCCCAGCGTTTCCCGGCCCCCTTAGCCGGCCGGGTGAATACCGGCTTGAATCTGCTGGTGTTCCTGGCTGCTTTCAGCGCCCAATGGGGGGTCGGTGCGGTCATCGATTGCTGGCCCAATACGCTCAGCGGTTATGCCCCTGCCGGCTATCAGGCCGGTTTCGGCCTCCTGTTGATGCTTCAGTTGCTATCGGTGGGGTGGTTTGCCGCCATGTCCTGGAAATTGAAAGCGTCGTGACGAACCCTTCGGGGAGCGTCCCGCGGGCATGCGGTTTCGGATAACAACGGAAATCATCGTTGCAGTGGCCTGACCAAAAATGTAAAAGAATTGAAACCAATGGTTGAGCTATACGCGACTGCGGCCTGCGGACGGCCGTGCAAAGGGATCATACGAAAGGATGCCATGGTGATTATCAAACAGGCCGAGGTAAGCGCACTTGGAGAACGCTTCAGTGGTATCGTCACATTGACGCTGACGGAAGAACCGGACGGCTGGACCTACAGTGTGGACGGTATGCGGGAAGAGGGCTTTACCCTGATCTGGCGTGCCCGTTCACCTGAGGGCGCCTCGCGTAAACTCGAGGATGTCTACGATCCCAAAGACTGGAAATTGACCATCAAAGAAACCCTATAGGACCCATAACCGATCGGGCATGTCCTTCGGCCGGACGGAAGGGCGGCTGTTGGCACCGCATTGGCTCCTGGGCTGTCGCGGGCTTGGCCGAAAACGGTAAGGTGAGAGAGGATGGGCACATGCTGAAACAGTTTGCTGTTGGCACCGAAAATCTCCGTCATGTCTGCGATCCAACTCAATTTGATTTTAAAGACACATCCGAACTGGAGCCCTTGGCATCCGTCATCGGACAGGAGCGTGCCGTCCAGGCCATTGACTTCGGACTCAATATGAAAAGTGCCGGTTACAATATTTTCGTCACCGGACCGGTGGGGACCGGGAAATCCACCATCGTGGGCGATATTGTCGGCCGTCATGCTTCGCAGCAGCCCCGGCCTGATGATTGGTGCCTGGTGAATAATTTCCAGGACGAGTATCGTCCGGTGGCCATTGCCGTTCCGGCCGGTCGGGCTTTCGAATTTTCCAAGCGCATGAGCAAGCTGGTAACCGATTTGCGCACCTCGCTGCCGAAAATTTTTGCCGATAAAGAATTTCTGAATCGGCAATCGAAACTCCAGGAGAAGTATGCGCGTGCTCAGGAAACGCTTTTCGAGGAATTGGAAACCAAGGCCGCGGAAAACAATCTGCGCATCAACCGGACGAAAATGGGCTACCAGACCCTGGCCCTGAAAAACAATCAGCCCATCACCAAAGAGGATTTTGAAGCGCTTGCTGCAGAGGAGCAGACGAAGATCAAGGATTCCATCCGATCCTTCCAGGCGATCATCGAGGCCACGGAACTGCGCACAAGCGAGGTCGTCCAGCAACACCAGTCAGACATGGAGCAATTGATGCAGGAGGCCGCCCTCTTCGTTATTCGCAGTCGCCTGAATGTCCTTCGCAATGCCTTTGACGGAAGCCAGGCCGTGCTGAATTATCTGGATCAGGTCCAGGAAGATATGCTCGAGAACATCCATTTCTTCCTGCCCAGCAAAGAGGAGACAGCTGCCGGGAGTGACAATGGTAATCAGATGGGGGGCTCCCCCTTGAAACGCTACGTCGTCAATGTGCTGGCCGACCGCAAAACGCTGCAGGGGGCGCCGGTTGTTATGGAACCCAATCCGACCTATCATAATGTTTTCGGCCACATTGAAAAGCGCGCCTACCTTGGCGGCGTCAAAACGGATTTTACCATGGTCCAGGGGGGCGCTTTGCTGCGCGCCAACGGCGGCTATCTCGTCATGGAAGTCGAATCGCTGCTGATGAACCCATTGGTGTGGGAAGCCCTCAAACGGGCCCTGCAGACCAAATTACTCTGTATCGAGGATATGGCCTCGGAGTTGGGGTACGGGGTCACGTCCTTGCGTCCGGAACCCATTCCCCTGGACGTGAAGGTGATTTTACTGGGCAGCTATGCCATCTTTGAAACGCTCCAGAACCACGACTCCAAATTCGACAAAATTTTCAAGGTCCGGGCCGATTTTGACTTTGAAACCGATTTAACCCCTGAAACCACGCAGCTCTATGCCCGTTTCATTTCCCGGGCCTGCCAGGAGGAAAATCTTTTGCCTTTCACGGCCGGGGGCGTAGCCGTCATGGTGGAATATGGCGCACGCTTTGCCGGCGACCAGAAGAAATTGTCCCTGCGCTTCGGCCCCATCGTCGGGATTCTCAAGGAAGCGGACTATTGGGCGCGCAACCTGGAGAGCCCCACGGTGAATAGCGATCACGTTCAGCAGGCCATACAGAAGCGGCGGTTTCGCTACAACCTTTATGAGGAGAAAATGTGGGAGTCCTTCGAGAACGACAATGTCCTTCTCGATGTGACAGGCGAGATGATCGGCCAGGTCAATGCCCTGGCGGTTTACCAGATGGGGGATATCGCCTTTGGAAGACCGAGCCGGATCACCGCCGAAACCTATATGGGCAAACCCGGCATTGTGAATATCGAACGGGAGGCCGACCTAAGCGGCCGCACCCATGATAAAGGCGTCATGATATTGAGTGGTTATCTGGGGAGAGTCTTCGCCCAGCATGCACCGCTCGGTATTTCCATCAGTTTGACCTTTGAACAGAGTTATGGACCCATCGACGGCGACAGTGCCTCATCCACGGAATTATACGTCATTCTTTCGAGCCTGGCCAATTTGCCGATCCAACAGGGGATTGCCGTTACCGGGTCTGTCAACCAGAAAGGAGAGGTCCAGGCCATCGGCGGTGTGAACCAGAAAATCGAGGGGTATTTTGATGTCTGCAACCAGAAAGGACTGACAGGCCATCAAGGGGTGATCATTCCCAAAGCCAATATTGCCAATCTCATGCTGAAAGACGAAGTCGTGGACGCGGTGCAGGATGGAAAATTTACGATTTACCAGGTTGCCAATGTTTCGGATGGCATTCACATCTTAACCGGCATGCCGGCGGGTGAGGCCAACGAAGAAGGCTTTTACCCGCCGGATACGGTTTACGGACGTATTCAAAATCAATTAAACGCTTATCGCGAACGCGAACAGGCGCTAAAAAAGGCTGGGAGAAAAGAGGCCTTGGAAGATTAGAGGCCATCTCAAGCCGCAGGGGCGCTTGGCACAAAAAAGCTTTATCAATTTGGATATTTCGACTAAGGACGGTGGTACGCCTGCAAAGCGCCCCTCCCGAAAACGATGCCAGGCCCCCGGAATGACACGGGCCGACCTATTTTTCTGGAAACGTTGGAAATTTCCGACTGGACAGACGGAGATCCTATGAATCGTGACAGCTATATTGAATCCCTGCGGTCGGAATTACTAGATCTGGTCGAAGAGCACCTTTCGCCGGTCGCCCTGCGCTATGGCTATAGTGAAGTGCCGCTGGAGGCCAATATCAAATGGCGTCCCCTGGTGTTGGTCCTGGGCAATTACTCATCGGGCAAATCAACCCTGATCAATGATTTCCTGGGGATGAAGATCCAGGCCACCGGGCAGGCCCCGACCGATGATTCCTTTACGGTGATTACCTATGGCGCGTCCGAGGGTGACAGCGGCGCGGATACGGTGCGGGTGGTCGAGTCGCGGGACGGCAAGTTTTTGCTCAACGACCCCGAGTATCCTTTTGAAACCTTAAAACGTTATGGACAGCGGTTCGCGGCCCATTTCCGTCTGAAAAAGGTCAATTCACCTTTCCTTGAAAACCTTGCCATCATCGATACGCCGGGTATGCTTGACAGCATCACCGAACGGGATCGTGGGTATGATTACCAGGAAGTGATTGGCGACCTGGCCCAGATGGCGGACCTTGTGCTGGTGCTGTTCGACCCCCATAAGGCGGGCACGGTTCGCGAGACCCATACCAGCCTCCGGGATACGCTTCCGGCGAAAACGTTTGAAGACCGTGTCCTCTTTGTGCTCAACCGTATTGATGAATGTGCTTCCCTGATCGATCTTCTGCAGGTTTACGGCACCCTCTGCTGGAATTTGTCGCAGATGACCGGCCGGAAAGATATACCGCCCATCCGCTTGACCTACTCCCCCCATGCCATGTCAACCCCTCCGGGTGAACTGGGGCAGGACCTGGACTACCTCCACTATCTGGACAACCAGCGCATGGAGCTCAAAGAAGCGGTCTTGCAGGCACCGCGGTATCGACTGGACAACCTGGCCACTTTCGTGGAAACCCACGGTGAGAGGCTATCCCATCTTTTGGAAGCCCTGGTGAGTTATCGGACCCGGGCCAATAAACACCGTCTCAAACAGATCGGCATCGCCATTTTGATTGGTCTGATCGCGGGCGGGGCGACCGTGGCCGGATTGGTTGGCGGTGGTCTGCTCGCAGCGGACCCCTATCTTCTGGGGGCCACTGGCGGCGGTGTCAGCATTATGGTGTTGGCCTTGTGGATGAGTTCCATCGGGCGCTGGCTGCGCAAGCGTTTCCATCGGGAGCAATTGCGGCAGCTTGATCGGCTGACACCGCTTCGCAACCAGACACGCCGTGACAGTTGGCAGTCGGTACGCGATCTTGTTTACATGACGTTGAAGCGGACCGAAGGGCGCATTGTTCTCAAAAAGGTCCGGGCCGAGTATCAGGCCGTCCACCGTATCTATCTGGAGGGGGCCAAGGATATCCGTGAAGCATTGAATGAACTCGCTGCGCTGGGCCCCAACGAAGCCCCCGATTGGGTCGATGGCATGGGCCGCGGAGCCCGCCGTGAATTTCCCTATTCCGAACTGTCCCGCGAAGCATAACCCGCCTGTCTTCAGATGCGGTTGTCATGACACAGGCCCGTTTTTAATCCGCTTCGGGACGGTGGGTTCCAGAATGGGCTCGGGTGGGTTTAGGCGGATTGCGCCATCATTAAACCGGAAATTGTTTTGGCGTCTCGGATGGCACCCGTCCTGATCATCTCAAGCGTTTCATCAAAACTGAATTCATGAATTTCAAGGATTTCATCAGGATCCAGGCGCTGTTGAACCGGTGTGTGATCCATGGCGCGGTAGAGATGGATGACTTCGTCCGAATAGGCTGGAAGGGGCATGATTTCGCCCAGTTTATGCCATGTTGCAGCGGCAACACCGGCTTCTTCCCCCAGTTCCCTTCGGGCGCAAGCCAGGGGCGATTCCCCCGGTTCCCTGGTTCCGGCAGGGATTTCCCATATCGTGTCCTTGACGGCATAACGGTATTGGCGAATCAGCAGGACATTGCCCTGGGCCGTTATGGGCACAATCGCAGCCGCTCCGGGGTGGCGGATGATATCCAGGGCCGTCTCGACCCCATTGGGCAGCCGGACCCGGTCACGATACAGGGCAAAGACACGTCCGGTGTGGATGATGTTGGATTCCTGGCAGCGGGATGACACAGTCCCTCCTTTTTTCTGTTTCTGCGTTGAACGTTTGCGGACAAGAGCCGCCTGTCCATGCCCAAGCATACGAGCGAAGTCCCGGCACCGCACTGGCCCAAACGACGGTGACGCTATGATGAACGGCAGCGGGCGGGTATCGGTTTGACGACCGGGCCTGCCATCGCCATGTTTCTTCAGAGTGCATGTCAGCGACATTTTCAGCCCGGAGGCTGACCGGGTTTTTAGCACGGTGGGAATATGAAAAAAAGCGAGAACCATTGGATGGCGATGGGAATCTTTGGATACGAGGCTGGAACCCGCATCGCCGGCAGGTACGCAATGCGGTATGGCCTGTGGCTGGCCGTCGTGGTGATTTCGCTGGTGGGTCAGGGTTGCGCGGTCATTTCCCGCCCGATGATGAATGAGGCCCTGACGGACGTCGACTTCGCGCGGTTGACACAGGATGTTGACAAATTTCGGGGGCAGACCGTCATCCTCGGCGGACATGTCATTCAGGTTCGCAATGAAGCCAGTCAAACCGTTATCGTGGTGTTGCAGACGCCCCTCGGCACCGGGCAGGAACCCCGCCCTCCGGATCGATCCGAAGGTCGCTTCATGCTGCGGCATGACGGATTCCTTGATCCAGAGGTTTTTGCCCAAGGGCGAACCGTTACCGTGGCGGGTCGGGTGCTTGGTTTGACACGGGAAGCCATTGACGAAGAACCCTACGATTATATAACGCTGGAATCCCGTGAAATCTATCTTTGGGAACGGGTGGAGGATTTGTACCGCTATCACCCCTATTACCGGTCACCCGCCTATGATCCACGGTATTACCGTCGTCCCTGGCGTCGCTATCCCTATTGACAACCATTGGGCAGGAGGACACTCATGTTGACCCTTGAAAAAGCCATCACCGAAGCCATTGCGTATGAATCCCGCATTCGGGATCTTTATCGGGAAGCGGTCGATAAGACCCAGGACCCAAAAGGGCAAAAGGTTTTTCAAACCCTGGCCGACGACGAACAGCGTCATATCGATTACCTGGAAGCCAAACGCACACAATGGTACGAAGAGGGGCGCATAACGGTTGAATCCTTGATGTCGCCCATTCCAGCGCCCGAAGTGCTTGCGGCTGACCTGGAGGAACTGCAACAGACTCTGGACCGTGAAGACCGCCGTGACGAAAAACGTATGTTGAGCAAAGCATTGCAAGTGGAAGTGGAAACCAGTGCGTTTTACCGTCGCATGGTGGAACAGATGGAAGGGGATGCCCGTGCCATGTTTGCCCGGTTTCTGGAAATTGAAGACGGGCATATCGCCGCTGTTCAGGCAGAGTTGGACTACATCAGTCATACGGGCTTCTGGTTTGATCTGCAGGAATTCGATATGGAACATTGACACGGGCGCCTTTCGCGCATGTCAAAGATGGGTCCATACCCCATCTAATATTCGGTGGCGGTGCTCCCGCGGTTTTAAAAAGCGCCCATATGGGATTATGCCCATTATGTAGTATGATCAACGACTTCTGCAAGGACCCTGAGGTGTCTTGTGGATTCCCTCCTTTTAAGCCTTGACACAAAACCTAATCCCTTATATTAGCTCTTTTTTGGTTCAATGAGCGAGCGTTCATTCTTCTCTTACAGAGGTCAAGGGCGCCAGTCCTGAGACCGATCCTGGTAGTTGTAAGGAGACTCTATGGCAGCAACCGTCAAAGAGTTCGGAGGCAGCGGAACCTTTAAACACGGTGTCCATCCTCCGGAGCGGAAACATTTCTCCGAAGATCTTCCCATCGAAGTCATACCCAGCCCGAAGAAGGTACTGCTGCCCATGTTGCAGCATGTGGGGGCACCCAGTGTTCCGGTGGTCAAAGCAAAGGATGCCGTGGCACTCGGCGATATCGTATGCAAAAGCGGCGGATTCGTTTCCGTACCGCACCATGCTCCCATTGCCGGAAAAATTCTTAAAACGACCGTAACGACACTGCCCAACGGCCGGCATGTGCAGGTGATTCCCATCAAGGCGGAGGGCGAACAGCTGGAAGGCCAAGCCCTTATGGATGAGATCATCGGTGGGGAATGGCCCCTGGACAGCCTGGATCAGTACGACTGGAAGACCATTACGGAGGCCATTGCCCAGGCCGGCATCGTTGGGCTTGGCGGCGCTGCTTTTCCGGCCCATGTGAAATACACGCCCAATGATGAAAAACCCGTGGACACGGTCCTGATCAACGGCTGCGAATGTGAACCTTACCTTACGCCGGATTACCGCGTCATGATGGAGGCGACCCAGGCGGTGGTGGCCGGTGCCGTTCTGGCTGGCAAGGCGGCCGGAGCCCGGAATATCATCATTGGCGTGGAAGACAACAAACCCAAAGCGGTCGAGGCCCTGCGGCAGGCGGCCGCCAACACCGGTGTGAAAGTTGCCTTACTCAAGACCAAATATCCCCAGGGCAGTGAAAAACAGCTCATCATGGCGGTGCTGAAACGCGAAGTTCCGTTGGGCGGGTTGCCGCTCGACGTCGGTGTTGCCGTGAGTAATGCGGGAACCGCTAGCGCCATTGCCCGTGCGGTTCTGCGCGGCAAACCCCTGACCCATCGGGTGGTCAGCGTTACCGGTAGCGGGATTCGCAATCCTAAAAATCTGCTGGTGCCCATCGGCATCGCCTACCGTGAACTGATCGATTATTGCGGTGGCCTGACCGAGGACGCGGCCCGGATTATCTCCGGCGGCCCCATGATGGGGTTTGCCTTTGCCAATCTCGATGCGCCGGTGACCAAAGGCACAAGTGCCATGACCGTGTTGACGGCGGAAGACGTTCACAAGGCCGATGAAACCGCCTGCATTCGATGCGGGCGCTGCGTGGATGCCTGCCCCATGAACCTCGTGCCCACCAAGATTGCCCTGGCCAGCCGGGCCAAAGACGTAGACTTGGCCCAAGCCTATAACATCATGGCTTGTTTTGAATGCGGCTCATGTGCCTTTACCTGTCCGGCCAGCATTCCGCTGGTTCAGCTCATCCGTACCGGCAAGGCCCGGGTCATGGCCAGCCAGAGGAAATAGGAGTGTAACAGGAGAAGCCCCCGAACGATAAACCTCAACGCCTGTTCAACGGATAATTATGACGGAAAACGCTAATACCATGGCATCAGAATCTCAAAACGCGGCGCCCGTGATTCACGTATCACCATCGCCGCATCTATCCAATCAGGCCCTCACGACCCAGCGCATCATGTTTGATGTCGTTATCGGCCTAGTGCCGGTCGTGCTGATGGCCCTTTACGTATTCCGCCTTTATGCGGTCAAGCAATTGGCGATTTGCATCGTCAGTTGTCTGCTGGCCGAGGCGCTGTTTACCAGGATGCGCGGGCGCGCCCTGTCTCTGAAGGACGGCTCCGCTTTGGTGACCGGTATTATCCTGGCGCTTTCCCTGCCGGGAACGGCACCATGGTATGTCGGCTTTATTGCCTCGGTGGTTGCTATCGGCATCGGCAAAGCGATCTTCGGCGGTGTGGGGATGAACCTTTTTAATCCCGCTATGGTAGGGCGGGCTTTCGTGATGATTGCATTTGCCAGTGTGCTGGCGGCAGGCGGTTATCAGGATGCCGGCAGTGCCGTGGATGCCGTTACCCAGGCAACCCCCCTGGATAGCTTCAAGCAGACCGGGGCGGTAACCCCCCTGTTTGCCTTGTTCTTCGGGTTGACCAACGGCTCCCTGGGCGAAACCAGCGCCTTGGCGTGTCTGCTGGGCGGTATTTACCTGTGCATCCGGCGCACCGCTTCCTGGGAAATTCCGGCGGGGGTCATCCTGTCTGTGGTGGTGCTGGGAGGAATTGCCAATCTGGCCAATCCTGATACCGGCTGGACGGTGTTGCACCACTTGCTCGGCGGCTCCCTGCTGTTCGGTGCCTTCTTCATTGCGACGGACCCTGTCTCCAGTCCCATGACGCCGAAGGGGAAGTTTATTTTCGGGATTGGGGTAGGCGCGCTCATCATGTTGCTCAGGATTTTCAGCGGCTATCCGGAAGGCGTCATGTTTGCTGTTCTTCTGATGAATGCCCTGACGCCGCTGATCAATCGTTGGACCATCCCGCGGCCGCTGGGTGCCCAATAAGCCCGAAAACTCGGTCCGGCGACATGCGATGGCCAATGCCGTCGGATGCAACGAAACATAATTGAGGAGATAATAGGCGCGGCATGACAGAAAATGTGAAAACCAACTTTTTTTCCCAGGCTTGGCTGGTTCTGCTCCTGGCGATATGTTTCGGGGCGATGCTGGCTGGCATGCAGATTGCGCTCGGACCGACCATTGAAGCCAACAAGGTCAACGAGACGCTGGAACGGGTGCCGGAAATGGTGTTCGGTGCTGATCGTGCCAGGGAACTGGCGGATCGGGAACAGGCTGTCGATGTGACTCCTTTGACGGTGGGTGTCGACAAGGCCGGAAAAACCGTGCGCTACAGTGTGTTCGAGGCCAAGACCGACGGGCAATTGGCCGGTTGGGTCACCAAAACCGCCGGACAGGGGTACGCCGATAAAATTGAAATGCTGATTGGTTTCGATCCGCAAGTAGAGAAGATCACCGGTATTTTCGTTCTCGACCAAAAGGAAACGCCCGGTTTGGGCAATAAAATCGTTACGGATGAGTGGCGTTCCCAGTTTATCGCCAAATCTACCGGTCAGTCCCTGGCCGCTGTAAAAGGCAAGGCCAAGGCCGGGAATGAAATTGATGCCATCACGGGCGCCACCATCTCCTCCAAGGCGGTGACTGATATCATCAACACGGCCGTGGTCGACTTGCGTGAACCGTTAATCACCAAGGCAAAAGGAATGTAGTTATGGCTGACCAACCCACATCCCTGGAGCGCTTTGTTCAGGGTATTCTTCCGGAAAACCCGGTATTCCGACAGTTGCTGGGGCTCTGTCCGACTTTGGCAGTGACCAATAATATGAAGTCGGCCATCACCATGACCGGGGCGGTGTTGTTCGTTCTCTTCTGCGCCAATGTCATCACCAGCCTCATTCGCAACTTGTTGAAACCCCATTTGCGGATAGTGATCTTCACCCTGACGATTGCCACTTTCGTGACCATCGCCGACCGTTTTCTGGCGGCCTATCTTTACCAGATGAGCAAAACCCTGGGGCCCTATATCCCGTTGATCATCGTGAACTGCATCATCATCTGCCGCTGCGAGGTGTGCGCGTCGAAACAGGGGGTCATCACGGCCGGGGCGGACGCCATCGGGCAGTCTATCGGTTTCGGTATCGCCTTGTCGGCCATCGCGGCCGTTCGGGAAATACTGGGCACCGGCATGTTTTTTGAGATCCGTGTGCTTCCGGCCGCCTGGCCGGATTGGGTGGTGATGGTTCTGCCCCCCGGCGCGTTTCTCACATTTGGTCTCCTGATTGGACTGGTGAACTGGTATGAGGGCTTCCGCGCCCAAAAAGCCGGAAAGATTGAAGGATAACTGACATGTTGAATTATCTGGTTGACATTTTTCTGATTGCTGTCAGCGCCGCCCTGATTAACAATTTCGTCCTGCACTATTTTGTGGGGATCTGCCCATTTGTGGGTGTTTCCCGGCGGATCGAAATGGCATTCGGTATGGGCTGTGCGGTCACTTTCGTTATCAGCATCGCCGCCTTTATCAGCTGGGCCATCACGACATTCATTCTGGTGCCCGGCGCCCCGCTGTCCCAGTGGATCGCGGGATTTTTCGTGCCGGCCGAGACGGCGGCCAAGGTAGATCTCACCATCCTGAGCTATATTGTCTACATTCTGGCAATTTCATCTTCGGTTCAGTTCGTGGAGATGTACGTACGCAAATTCTACCCGCCGCTCTACAAGTCCTTTGGTGTTTACCTGCCACTGATCACCACTAACTGTGCCATTCTGTTTGCCTGCCTGACCATCATGGCCAATATCGTCGGTGTGGATGATCCGGCCGACGCCTGGGATCTCGGGCGTTCTCTGGTGCTGGCCATTTTTGGCGGGGTGGGGTTCACCATTGCCATTGTAATTATGGCTGGCATTCGTGAAGAACTCGATCTTTGTGATGTGCCCAAACCCTTCCAGGGAGCGGCCATTACGTTGATTGTGGCGGGCATTCTGGCCTTGGGATTCATGGGATTTACCGGTGTTGATTCGGGACTTCGCAAAGCCCTTTCACCGGCAGTCGAAAAACAGGCCGCCGTCGAGAACCTTCCTGTATTGAAAATGGTAAAGACGGCATCGGGCGAGCGCCCCATCGGATAAGCCCGGAACGAGGATCGGCAGCAGCAGTTTATTTCGGGATAGGGAGATGAATTAATGAATGCAGTAACATTGGGCCTTTCCGCGGGAACGCTCTTCACGATGGCGGTTGTACTTGCTTATATTCTCGGCTGGGCCAGCCGTAAATTTCACGTCGAAGTCGACCCGCGGGTGACGGCCATCATGGAAGCGCTTCCGGGGGCCAATTGCGGCGGCTGCGGATTCGTCGGCTGCAGCGACTACGCCGAGGCCATCGTCGCTGATGGTGCTCCGGTCAACAAATGCCCTGTGGGCGGTGCCAGTGTCGCCGAGGAAGTGGCCGGTATCATGGGCGTGGAGCTGACGGATACCCTTCCGTTTCGCCCGATTGTACACTGTGGGGCCCACACCCAGGATAAACTTTTGCGACATGATTATCTTGGCGAAAAGACCTGCGAAGCTGCCAACCTGGTTTCCGGTGTACAGGGGTGTACATACGGGTGCCTCGGTTTCGGCGATTGTACCCGCGCGTGCAATTACGACGCTATCCACGTGGTGGACGGACTGGCAACGGTCGATTATGATAAATGCGTCGGGTGTGGGGCCTGCGCCAATGTATGCCCGCGCAATATTATTACCATGACGCCGTTCAAATACCAGCGGGTCATGGCCATTGCCTGTTCGAACAAGGATTTCGGCAAGTCGGTGAAAGAGGTCTGCAAGGTGGGGTGCATCGGATGTAAGGCCTGTGCAAAAGCCTGCAGCCTGTTTCATGTCGAAGACAATCTGTCATCCATCAATTACGAGCTTTACTGCCAGGACTATACGGACGAACTTAAAAAGGCGATCGAGAAATGCCCCCAGAAGAGGATCATTTTGGTGGGCAAGCCGACCGAAAAACACCTGGCCGAAACCAAAGACATGGAGGTTCCCGAATTGGTGGAGGCTGAGTTCCGTACGACGGTGGATGACACGGAATGGTGGGGCTAACGACCGATCCATTAGTCGACAATCCCAATTCAATCCGTTTTTGCTTAAGGCAGGGGATATGCCCCTGCCTTTTTTATTGGCGTGGTGGGGCTTGTTGGAGGGGGGGCGGCTGGCGCAACCGTTTAACCCGAATATGTCATGAAATTTTTTTGCGAAATATCCGGGCTAACGATGACGTACGGCCTTGACGTGGTTCGCGAAGGTCTTGTCCTGCCAGGCTACAAACCCGAGTTCCAAACTGACGTACCAGGCGCTGGTATAGGTGCGGCGATCACTGCTCCAGAGGCGTTTTTGGGCGGTTGCGAACGTGCTGGGAAGACAATAATCGGTATCCGCATGGGGGGGGCGCAAGATTGTCAATAGCTCTTCAACCGTTGGCAGCCGCCAGTCGCTGTGTCCTCCCCATTGCTGGGCGTTAAGATCGTCAATGTAAGTAAAGGCGGCATGCCAGTCCATCGGAAAATCGCTGCCGCTATGGAGCCATTGCAGGCCAGTGGTCAGGTCCAAAACGGTGGCATTGTTTGGGGCCGCCTCAAGCGCATGGGTGTTGGTGCGGAGCGGCTGCCATAGCGCATTCAAACCGAAGAGAGCCCGTGCTTTGCGGACACCTGTCCGGAGGGGTTTTGACCTTGGGGTAAAAGCGTATTCAGGCCCTCTCGAAGGTGACATGCCCCTATCCGCTGCATACAGTCGGCACGTTGCTTCCACCTGGGATTGCCAGCGCTGAAATAGGGACGTCACCTCATCCGACATGGAAAGGGCATCTTGGAAGCGTTTCTCGGGGTCCGGCGAGAGGGCACGGGTCAGGAATACATCCCATTCCGAGGTGAGATTGGCATTGGAACTGCTGGCCGGCTCGATCGGGTGTCGGGGTAGGGTCCCCGTGAGCATCCGATAGACCATTACCCCCAGGGCGTAGAGATCGGCGCGGTGGTCCACCTGATCCGGGGCCTTTTCCTGTTCGGGGGCGGCATAGTAGGGCGAGCCGACTTTCAAGGACGATGGTACGGCCATTCGCTCGCCACGCAGTTTGGACAGCCCGAAATCGCAGATTTTGACGTTGTCATCTTCGGTGAGCAGGATATTGAAAGGCTTGATATCCCGGTGGACAATGCCGGCCGCATGCAGGCGGCGCAGCCCCTCGAGAATTTGTCGGGTATAGTGGACAACCTTTTCGATTCGCAAGACACGGGAGGGCGCTTCTGTAACGTAGGTTTCACCCATGACCGCCCCCAGGCTGTTGCCGAGATAATCCATGACATAGTAAGGGCTGTCCTGAAAGGTGCCAAAGTCGACCACATCGATAATGTTGGGGTGGCGAATAGCGGCCATGGATTTGGCTTCCTGGGTAAAGAGCCGCACCAACTGATCCCTGCCGACCATCGCGAGCAAAAGCTCCACGGGTGCCAGTAATTTCAGGGCCAGGATGCGACGGATGACCGGTACTTCGACCTGCAGCACCTTGCCCATGCCCCCACGGCCCAGAAGACCGCGAATCCTGTATTGACCAATGAACTTCATGGTTTTAATCGGCGACCGATGGTTAGCGCAGCCGGGTGGCGTGGGATTCAGGCAACCCGGCTGCCAGGATTTTTTGAACGACCGTTTCCACGTCATAGGGAATATAACGCAGTTCTACGCTGAAGGTCTCCGGATCGAACACGGCATATTTGGCATTGTTGTTGCCATCACGGGGTTGGCCAACACTGCCGACGTTGATGATGTAGCGACCTTCGGGATTCAGTTGCCGCTTTCCGGCCGGGAATTCATACCGCTCGATGCGGCCGTCGAGGTACTCGATGATTTCCGGGTAATGGGTGTGACCTGTAAAAAAGATCTTCTCGGACAGGGTTTGGAAGGTTTCTTCAAGTTCTTGGAGCGATACCTGGAATTGGTAAATGACAGGCGAGTCCGGTGGAAAGCCGTGAACAAAACGGTAGGCGTCATGAACGCGGCAATAGGGGAACTGATGGATTTTTTCGATGGAATCCTCGGACAACATGTCAACCGTCTTGCGCAGGGATTCACGGGCCACCGGGTTAAACCAGTCCAGCTCGGAGGGGTCGGTGACGGCAAGCTCATGGTTTCCTAATACCGACGGAATGCCGAGAGCGGCCAGGCGCTGGATGACGGCTTCGGGTTCCGGACCATAGCCAATATTATCGCCCAGGCTGAAAATTTGGGTGATTGCCAGGGATTCAATATCCTGCAGGACCGCCTCGAAGGCGTTCAGATTGCCATGGATATCGGAGAGAATCGCCAGGTTCGTCATGTCGCCGCCAATCCTTTCAACCGGGAGTGCTCGCAAATCCCAAATACCATTGAATCACCTCCGTACCAAAAAAGAGGTAGGCCATTGCCCCGGCGGCCAGGAACGGTCCAAAAGGCAATCGGCTCTTCATCGAACGGCCGGCCGGCAGGGTTAAAAGCAGACCGACCAGGGTGCCGGAAAGCGATGAAAAGAAAATGGTAAACAGTATTCCCTGCCAGCCGATCAGGGCACCGATCATGGCCAGCAGTTTGATGTCACCCCCCCCCATGCCATCGCGTCCGGTCAGCATCTGGTAACCGAGAGCGACGGCGTATAAAATGCCGCCACCGGCCAGAATGCCGATCAGCGCGTCTTTCCAGGTAACAAAGGGTACCAGGAATCCCAACAGAAAAAAGAGGGGAATTCCTGGGAGCGAAAGAATATCGGGGATGATCTGATGGTCGATATCGATAAAGGTAATCACCAATAATACAGCAATAAACAGGAAATAGATGGCGGCCGCCATCGTGGGGCCGTATTTGATGAATACCGCCAGAGCCGCGAGGCCCGTGATGGTTTCCACCATGGGGTAGCGCCAGGGGATATGGACGTGACAGCTGCGACAGCGGCCACGCAGGATAAGATAGCTGAGAATCGGAATGTTGTCGTAGAAGCGGATGCGGTAGCCGCAACGGGGGCAGGCGGAGGGAGGGCTGACAATCGATTTGCCTTCCGGAATGCGATAGATGCAGACATTGAGAAAGCTGCCGATGCACGCGCCGAAAAGAAATGAATAGATGCTCAGTAAGAAAAATGGATGCATGTGCGTCAAGGTACCCTCGGGCCTGCAAAGCAATCAATCATGTTGTCACCTGTTTGGTTCGTGCGGCCCCAAGCAGAGGTGATTTAACGATGGTATCAACCGCGATGGGCCAGCACTTGCGCTGAAGATATATTTAGGCGTGAGAGGCTAAAAAAGCAAGCGGCATGTTGTTTTCAAAAAGGAATGTCTTATATTATTATGTTTTACCCCATAAGAAACAGGGTGGTCCCGGATGGACGCCGATTTGACGGCATGGCGGTATCGTTCGACCACCGGATGCAAGGAGAAACCATGGCAGAAACTGACAAAGACGACCTGGTCACCATCATTGACGAAGAGGACCGCCAGGATATCATACCGGATGCCCTGCCACTGATGCCGGTGCGGGATGTGGTCATTTTTACCGATATGCTGCTGCCGCTTTTCGTGGGGCGCAAGAAATCGATCCGGGCCGTGGAAGAGGCTTTGTCCAAAGATGGTTACATCCTGCTGGCCACCCAGAAAGATCCCAATGTCGAGGATCCAGAGTCGGACGATATCTTTTCGATTGGGACGGTGGGGCGTATTTTGCGCATGCTGAAACTGCCGGATGGGCGTGCCAAAACACTGGTTCAGGGCGTTGCCAAAGCCCAGATCAAAAAATACGTGCGCAAACGCGGTTTCTACCGCGTGAAAATCAACGTGATGGAAGAACCGGCCATGGAAGCCCCCGACATTGAAGTCGAGGCGCTCATGCGGAATGTCCGGGAGTATTCGGAGAAGATCCTGGCCCTGCGGGGAGAGTTGACCAATGATGTCAGCGCCATTCTGGAGAGCATCGACAACCCCGGAAAACTGGCGGACCTTGTCGCATCGAACCTGAAGCTGAAGATCGAAGAGGCACAGGAAATCCTGGAAACCATTGATCCGGTTAAACGGCTCGAAACCGTCAACACCCTTCTGTCACGGGAAATGAACCTGTCCGCCATCCAGGCCAAAATACAATCCGACGTCAAGGACGAAATCTCGAAAAACCAGCGGGATTATTTCCTGCGCGAGCAGATGCGGGCTATCAACCGTGAGCTGGGGGAAGGTGACGACCGCACTCAGGAAGTCGAGGATTACAAGGATAAAATCCGCAAAGCCAAGATGCCCAAAGACGCGAAAGAGGAGGCGCACAAGCAGTTGCGCCGACTGGAGCAGATGCATTCGGATTCGGCCGAAGCGACCATCATCCGCACGTATCTGGACTGGATGGTCGAAGTGCCTTGGGCGAAATCCACCAAAGACATGCTGGATATCGATTACGCCCGCAAAGTGCTGGACCGTGAGCATTATGGGCTGGCCAAGATTAAAGACCGCATTCTGGAATATCTCAGTGTCCGCAAGCTCAACCCCAAGATGAAAGGTCCGATCTTGTGCCTGGTGGGCCCGCCAGGGGTCGGCAAGACCTCGCTGGGCCAGGCCATCGCCAAGGCCATGAAGCGCAAATTTGTGCGCCTTTCTCTGGGCGGAATCCACGACGAGGCGGAAATAAGGGGGCATCGCCGGACGTATATCGGCGCTTTGCCCGGTCGCATCATCCAGGGGCTCAAACAGTGCAAGGTCAACAACCCTGTTTTCATGATGGACGAGATCGATAAACTGGGGTCCGATTTCAGAGGGGATCCCTCCTCAGCCCTCCTGGAAGCCCTGGACCCGGAGCAGAACGACGCCTTCAGCGACCACTACCTGAACCAGTCCTTTGATTTGTCGAATGTGATGTTCATCCTCACGGCCAACTTGACCGATACGATTCCATCGCCTTTGCTGGACCGTATGGAGGTGATCCATCTGTCGGGTTACACGGAGGAGGAAAAACAGAAAATCGCGGTTGATTACTTGATTCCGCGGCAAATAAAAAACAACGGTTTAACGGCGCGTAAAATCCGTTTCAGCGCCGGTGCCGTCCAACAGATGATATCCGAATACACGCTTGAGGCCGGTTTGCGCAATCTGGAGCGTGAAATCGGTACCGTTTGCCGCAAAGTGGCCCGCCGGATTGCCGAGGGGCGCAAAGGGTTGTTCGCCGTTACCCAGAAGAACCTCAGCCGCTATCTGGGCCCGCCCAGCTTCCAGCCGGAACTGGACAAGGACGAAAGCCAGGTGGGGCTGGTCACCGGATTGGCCTGGACCCAGACCGGCGGTGAAGTATTATATGTGGAAACTTCCCTGATGCCCGGAAAAGGGGAGTTGATCATGACCGGTCAGTTGGGAGAAGTCATGCAGGAATCCGGTCGGGCCGCGTTGAGTTACGCCCGGGCCAATCTGGAGCCTCTGGGTGTTGAACGGGATATCTTTGAGAATTACGATATCCATATTCATGTTCCGGCCGGGGCGATTCCCAAAGACGGGCCCTCGGCCGGTATCGCCATGGCCACGGGACTTATTTCGGTGCTGACCGGTCGGGCGGTGAACAAGGACGTCGCCATGACCGGTGAAATTTCCCTGCGGGGAAGGGTACTGCCCATCGGCGGATTGAAGGAGAAAGCGATGGGTGCCCTGAGGGGTAAGGTGTTTACAGTGATTATCCCGGAAAAAAACCGCAAGGACCTTATCGACATCCCGGCCAACGTCAAGCGAAAGCTTAAGTTTGTGATCGTACACCACATGGATCAGGTGTTGGACATTGCCCTTGAGCCGGCCGCCAAGTCGGGCCGCAAAGTCCCTGCAACGCCTAAAAAAAAGACCAGGAAAGGTTCGGCGGGTGCCAAACGTAAGTCATCCCGTCTTTAGCCATGATCACTCTTGCCATTGATACCGCCAGTCGAAGTTGCAGCGTTGCCGTGCTGGACGGTGAGCAGGTGTTGGCCGAGATCAATGATGTCAGCGGCCAGACCCACTCCCGTCATCTCATGACCATGGTGGATCGCGCGATCGCCATGTCCGTGGGGCGCTTTAACAACATCGATGGATTCGCGGTGACCAGAGGCCCCGGCAGTTTCACCGGGCTGCGCATCGGTATCAGCGCCGCCAAAGGGCTGGCCGAGGCAGCCGGCAAAGCCCTGGTGGGCGTGTCGAGTCTGCGGGCTCTGGCATGGCAGGTTTTCCCGGGCGCGGCCCTTATTATTCCCATGCTTGACGCCCGCCGCAAGGAAGTTTATACGGCACGTTTCATCCGTGAGGGCGATACCCTTAAAACCATCGGATCCGAGCAGGCGCTTTCCCCAGAACTTGCGGTGCAGGGTGTGGAGACGCCGTGTTTGCTTGTCGGCGACGGGGCTGTCGCTTATGCAGAGTGCCTGCGTCAACAAATAGGCCACCATATGCGGCTGGCCTTGCCGTTTCAGCAGATCATCCGGGCTTCGACCGTGGCTTATCTGGCCGCCGAAAAGTTGGCCGACGGCCTGGATGAGCGTATGGGGATCACGCCGCACTATATCCGGAAATCCTATGTCGAAGATGGGCGTCACACGGCCGGTCGATAAGCGGTGTGTTCTGATACGGCGCGCAAAAGCGCCGCGATGCGGTTTTGATAGTTGACAAGGCCTTATACGGTTGATAAATATAACAATTTTAATGACGAGGGAAAACGAACGGGCTTTATTGGGTCCGGGTGCAGGAACTTCTTAATGAGTCGATACGTTTGGGCTGACCCGCCCAGTCAAACAGCATTTCCGATTGCCCGGCCGGGCCTGCCGTTAATTGGTGCCGCCAGTTTCATTACGGCGGTTTTCGCACTGCTGGGCCTGCAGTGGCCGGCACTTTTAGGCTTGGTGGCCACCCTGTGTATCTGCGCGTTTTTCAGGGACCCCGACCGCGTGATTCCTTCGGATGAGGGCGCTGTGGTGTCGCCGGCGGATGGCAAAGTGGTTACATGTGAAAAAATTGCCCGGTCGGACTATTACGATGGCGAATGTCTGAAAATCAGTATTTTCATGACAGTTTTCAACGTCCATGTAAACCGTATGGTTTACGATGGGACCATAACCGATGTCCATTACCATCCCGGCAAGTTTTTTTCAGCCAATCTCGACAAGGCTTCCCAAGAAAACGAACACAATGCCCTTACACTGGAGGGACCTGGCGGTCATCGCATGGTTGTCGTCCAGATTGCCGGACTGATTGCGCGCCGCATTGTTTGTGGTGTCCAGGCGGGGACCACCCTTGTGCGCGGTGAGCGGTTTGGCATGATTTGTTTTGGCTCGCGGCTGGATGTCTATCTGCCGCCGGAAGCAGCGCCACATGTAAAGATCGGTGACAAAGTGAAGGCCGGCACTTCCATTCTCGGTTATCTGAAATAACATTCTCAACAGCGTTAAAGACGGTAGCGACGGAGATTCCCCAAACGTCTTCGTGATTGATTATTATTGAATTTTTTGGCCGGCCGTATGGCAACGCGTCGGCTTGCTTTTTAAGGAGAAAAGGTGGAACGGATACCCATTACACGCAAAGGATTCGAGGCACTGAAAGCGGAACTTGAGCGCATCAAGAAAGTCGATCGCCCGGAGAACATCCAGGCAATCGAAGAAGCGCGTGCCCATGGCGATCTTTCCGAAAACGCTGAATACGCGGCGGCCAAAGATCGCCAGCAGTTTCTCAGTGCGCGCATCAGTGAGCTGGAATATAAAATCGGCAATGCCGATGTCATTGATCCCCATAATCTGCCCCGCGACCGGGTCGTATTCGGCTCCCGGGTTCTTCTTGAGAACACCGACACCGGTGAAGACGTGGAATATCAACTTGTCGGGCCGGATGAATCCAATATCGATGAAGGCCGTATTTCCGTATCATCCCCGTTGGGAAGGGCCATTATCGGCAAACGCCCGGATGAAGAGATCACGGTGCAGGCCCCTGGCGGCCGCCGTACGTATGAACTGGTTGAAATTCTCTGATAGCACCCCATTTGAAGCACGCCCCATTTCAGGAGGTTGACACGTGGCAAGAATAACGATTGAAGATTGTCTCCGGCGCATCCCGAACCGTTTTATGCTGGTCAATTTGGTGGCGCGGCGCGTTCGCCAGATTCGCGAAGGCTCGGAATACCTGGTGAGTTCCCCCAAAAACGAAGATATCGTCATTTCTTTGCGGGAAGTCGCGGCCGGCAGGGTTGCCTTCGTACCGAATACCGAAGAGGATTAGCCCCCGGCACGGAGTTGAACGTTGCCCAAATTCAGGGGGACATATCGGGTCGTGAACCGGGAGGTCGGCCGTGCGCTTGCAACCTATGGCATGATTGACCCGCACGACCGCATCCTGGTGGGGGTTTCCGGCGGCAAAGACAGCATGGCCATGCTTTGGTCGCTGACCGAGCGCCAGCAGCGTTCCCCGATTCCTTACCAATTATTTCCGGTCTATATCGATCCTGGTTTTGAGGGTGGTTTTGCGGAGAGCCTGCGGGATCAGTGCCTCGCTTTGGGACTGAAGCTGCGGGTGGAGCACACCGATTACGGTCTGGTGGCCCATAGTGATGCTAACCGTGAAAACCCCTGCTTCCTATGCGCGCGCCTGCGCCGCAAACGGCTGTTTGAAATCGCCCACGATCTCAGCTGCCGCAAAATCGCACTGGGTCATAACAAGGACGATATCATCGAAACCTTTTTCATGAATATCTGCTATGCCGGCGAAGTCAGTACCATGATTCCTGCCCAGCCCTTCTTCAAGGGGCTGTTTACCGTTATTCGTCCCCTTGCCTTTGTCGAGGAGGATCTCGTCCGTCGTTTTGTCCATCAGAAGGGATTGGCGGTTTTTCATAATCCCTGCCCCAGTGCCGAGCGTACCAAACGCCAGGAAATCAAAAGCGTTCTGCGCCAGCTTTATCGGGGCAACCCCAAGGTCAAAGGCAATGTGTTTCGCGCCATGCACCATGTCAAGCTGGACTATCTGCCCAAATAATACTGGTTCCAACGGGACATCCGTTTTCCCAGGCCCTGCTGCCGACGATGCCATCAAAGCCTTGCCCCATACAGATGGTGCCAATTCGCAATAAAGAGGTTGAATCACTGGCTTGAATCGGGTATGAGCAGGGCTGCCACGGGATATTGACCGTCAGTGACGTGACGGCCGTGCAATCCCGGGCACAACCGTTTCCATAATCCACCAAATTTACGGGAGATGCATGCGAGACGTCCAGAATGAACCTGATTATCGAAATATTCCCATCGATAAAGTCGGCATAAAAAATCTGCGCTACCCTATCAAGGTGCTCGATCGCAGCAACGGCTATCAACATACCGTGGCGACGATCAATATGTACGTGGACCTGCCCCATCGCAACAAGGGCACGCACATGAGCCGCTTTGTCGAAATCCTGAACCAGTACCGGTTGGAACTGTCATTGAAAAAAATTTCCGACATTCTGGCCGAAATGAAAACCCATCTCAATGCGGCTTCCGCCCATATTGAAATTGCCTTTCCCTATTTCATCGAAAAAGCGGCGCCGGTAAGTTTGGCGGCCGGCCTTATGGACTATGCCTGCACGATCAGAGGGTCCAGCGGACCGGATGGAAAAATCGATCTGGTTTCCGAAGTGGCGGTTCCCATTTCTTCGGTTTGTCCCTGTTCCAAAGAAATCAGCGACTGCGGCGCTCATAATCAACGGGGCGAAGTGTCCCTGAAAGTTCGTTTCAAGAAGTTTATCTGGATCGAGGATATGATCGGGGTGGTTGAATCGTCCGCCTCATCCGAGGTGTACAGCGTGCTCAAACGCGTGGATGAGAAATCGGTGACCGAGACCGCTTACCTGAACCCCAAATTTGTCGAGGACATCGTCCGGGATATTGCGGCCGCCCTGAAAGAGGACGACAATATCACCTGGTTCTCGGTGGGGGCGGAAAACTTCGAATCCATCCATAACCACAGTGCCTACGCCCATATCACCAGTAATCAGATGGTCAAGGACACAGTGCCAAGCGCCTCCTGAGCTACCGCCTTCAGGACGGCCACCCCCATTTGCAGGCAGCAAGTTGCGCCTGCCGCTGAAAACAATTACGCTGGATTCTCTTTCAAAGCACGGTGGAGTTGCTGCATCACGGGGCCGGTGGCCTTGCCGGCATGGTTGCGAAACAGGGTAAAACGATATCGCCTGCCCGCCTCCGTTTCAATGTAGCCGACCCGCGTTCGGACCCCTTTTAACGTACCGGTTTTGTAGTATTCGCGGCCTTTGCGTGCCATCAGGTGGGCGTGGGGGGCAAATCGGGCCAGGACGGCATCCATGTCCCTTGCGGAAAGCCGATTGCCCCGCGATATCCCCGAGCCTTCCACGAAAACTCCCTTGGGGATGCCCACCACCTCGGTCGCATAGGCCTGCAAGGCCCGCACGCCCTTCTCAAGGGTCGCCGGCGGTCCGTAGCATTGGGCCCCCATGGCGAACAATAATTGATTGGCCGTGAAATTGTTGGAGAACTCCAGCAGACGCTGGATGACCTGCGGCAGATCGTAAGGGGATGCATGACGGTAAATGAGGCGGCCGTCCGCCTGCCCATCGGCCGCCATGCGGACCGCACGGACATTGAGCCCTTCCTTTACCAAAAAATAGCGGAACAGATGGCCGGCATAAAGAGGCGCTTCGTGACGGTGGGAAAGAACGATTCGCCCTTGCCTCAGCCCGGATGCCCGAATGGCAGGCAGCACCATGGGCAGGAGTGGCGTCTGGTCTTCGGCGCTTTGCGGTCTCCCGTTGACATGCGTAAAAAAAACAGTGTTGAAGTTGGCACACAGGGCACCGACGGGCGCATCATAGGGATTGGTGCTGGCACTGACCCCGGGAATGGACAGGGGGCCGTCGAAATAGCTGTCATCCAGCAGGATGGTTGGAATTTCCGCTGGGAGTTTCCCGGACAATTCGCGTGCGATGTTCGCGATAGCTTCGGAAACCATCAGGGGATCGCCATAGCCGCGAATGACAAGATGGCCCTGGGCATCGAGGAGGAAATCGGTGGGAAACCGATAGCCTGGTCCAAGATAGTGCAGGGCGGCCAGGGAGGTCAGCACCTTCAATGTCGATGCGGGCACCATGGGGGTGTCCGGATTGTGGGCGATAATCAATCGGCCATTGGGGGCCGCCACCAGTAGGGCATCCTGGGGTCCGAGGCCCTTGATGACCGGGCCGGAGGCTTGAGCTTCGGCCGCAGGCCCCCATTCCGGCATCGAAAACAGCACGCTGGCCAGGAGCGTTAAGAAGATGGCTGCGATTTGACGCAATCGTTTCATCCCGTGAGGTTCGCTTAAGTTCAGGGACTGTCGATGATGAGCGTGACCGGTCCATGGTTCACCAGGGCAACGTCCATCCGTTGGCCAAAGCGGCCTGTGGCGACCTCGAGACCCAAGGCCCTGGTCTGCTCGACAAACCGGTGATAGAGGGCTTCGCCCTTTTCCGACCCCGCCGCTTTGACAAACGACGGCCGCCGTCCTTTACGGCAGTCGCCGTAAAGGGTGAACTGGGAGACCGCCAATATCGCACCGTTGCAATCGATAACCGAACGGTTCAGCTTGCCGGCGTCATCTTCGAAAATGCGCAGGTGGGCGATCTTGGCCGCCATCCAGTCGGCATCCTTGGGATTATCACCATCGGCCACGCCAAGCAAAACCAACAGGCCATGGCCAATTTGACCGGCAATTTCTCTGTCCACGGTGACGGTGCCTCGGGTGACGCGTTGAACGACGGCGCGCATATCCGTCTCTCCCCATCCGATTAGAATCCGCTGGCTATCCCCCCAAGAGATCGGCAAACGGGTTGTTGAAAGGGCGTTGCTGCGCTTTCGAAGAAACCGCTTTGCCGCGCCCCTGTTGTTGTGGTTTGGGCCGTTTCTTGGGGACGGCTGTCGGTTGGGCGGCCTTTTGTTTCATGGACAACGCGATGCGGTTGCGGTCCAGATCCACCTCCAGAACCGTGACCGTGACCTTTTGATTCACTTTGACCACGTTGGCGGGATCCTTGACGAACCGATCCGCCAGTTGACTGATGTGCACCAGGCCGTCCTGATGAACCCCGATATCCACAAAAGCGCCGAAGCGGGTGACATTGGTGACGATGCCGGGAAGTTGCATGCCGGACCGCAGATCTTTGATGCTCTCGACCCCCTCGGCAAAAGCGAACGCTTCGAAGGGGTCGCGGGGGTCTCGGCCGGGTTTGGACAATTCCGTCATGATATCCGTCAGGGTCGGCAGGCCGACGCTATCCGTGACATAGCGGGAGAGGTCGACGCGGCGGCGCAGGGCGGCATCTTTCAGCAGGTCTTCCACCGTACAGTCCAGATCGGCGGCCATGGCATCCACGACAGGGTAACTTTCCGGATGGACCGCACTGGCATCCAGCGGCCGGGGACCGTCGTTGATGCGCAGGAAGCCGGCGCATTGCTCAAACGCCTTGGGGCCCAGCCGGGGCACATCGCGCAGTTGATCCCGTCTCTGGAAAGGACCGTTGGCATTGCGGTGGGCGATGATGTTTTGCGCCAGGGCCGGTCCCAGACCGGACACGTAGGTCAAAAGTTGGCGGCTGGCCCGATTGAGGTCGACACCGACCCCGTTCACACAACTCATGACCGTGTCGTCAAGGGTTTTTTTCAGGGCTGACTGGTCGACGTCGTGCTGATACTGGCCGACGCCGATGGATTTGGGATCGATTTTGACCAGTTCCGAGAGGGGGTCCATCAGGCGGCGGCCGATGGACACCGCGCCGCGCACCGTAAGGTCATGATCGGGGAATTCTTCCCGAGCTGCCTCGGATGCCGAGTAGATCGAAGCGCCGCTTTCATTGACCATCACAACCGGGATTTCCGCCGGCAGGCCAATGGTTTTCAGGAAACTTTCCGTTTCCCGGCTGGCGGTGCCGTTGCCCACGGCGATAGCCTCGATGCGGAAACGTTTGACTGCGTCGTGGATGGTCGACGCTGCCTGGTCGACCCGGGCCTGGGAGCCGATCATAAAAACCGTGTCATGGTGCAGCAGTTGGCCCTGCCGATCCAGGCAGACCATTTTCCCCCCGGTCCGATAGCCTGGATCGATGGCCAGAACGCGTGTGGCTCCCAAGGGGGAGGCCATCAGCAATTCCCTCAGGTTGCCGGCAAAAACGCGAATGGCCTCAGCATCGGCACGTTCTTTCAATGCCAGCCGGGTTTCCGTCTCCATGGCCCGGGACAGCAAACGCTTGTAGCTGTCATGAACGGCCAGCTGCACCTGTTCGGCGTCCTCTCCTCTGCCTTTGACAAATACCGTTTCCAGCTGCTGTAAGGCCTCGTCTTCAGACGGGGTCACGGTTAAATTGAGAATATCATCGCGTTCGCCCCGGCGCATGGCCAGGATGCGATGGGAAGGAGCTTGCGCAGCAGCTTCCTCCCATTCAAAATAGTCCCGATACTTGGCGCCTTCTGTTTCTTTGCCGCTTGCGAGGCGACTTCGGATCGTGCTGCGGGTGGCGAACAGGGCCCGCATTTGTTCGCGGGCCCGGGCGTCTTCCGCGACCCATTCGGCAATGATGTCCCGGGCGCCGGCCAGGGCCTCTTCATGGGTGGCCACCTGCTTTTCGGGATCGATATAGGGCGCGGCGGCTTCCGCCGGCTGACAGCCGTTCTGGGCGAAAATCAACTCCGCCAGCGGTTCCAGCCCTTTTTCCCGGGCCATCGTCGCACGGGTGCGGCGTTTGGGACGGTAGGGGAGATAAATATCTTCCAACTGACTCAGGGTATCGGCTTGCGCCACGGTCTGCTGCAACGCATCGGTCAGATGTCCGTTTTCCTCCAGAGACTTGAGAATGGTTTCGCGCCGTTTCTGGAGCTCGGCCAATTGTTCCAGGCGGTCCCTGATCTGGGTGACACTGACTTCGTCAAGGCTTCCGGTGGCCTCCTTGCGATAGCGGGCAATGAAGGGAATGGTGGCCCCTTCTGTGAGCAATTCGGCAACCGCATTGACCTGGGAAGGGGCGAGATTCAGCTCTTCGGTGACGGTGGTGATATGGCTTGGGTCCATAATGTCCTTTCGGGGTATTGACCAGCGTTGGCCTCAGGCAGGGAAAATTCCAGCCAACTTTGCACACGTGATATGAGATCACGTCCTATAGGCGGAGATGGAATCTCCTGTCAAGTGGGAAGCGGAACCTTTGCTCCCGGGCACCCATATCAGGGGCAGCGTCGGGTACGATCCGCCATAATCTTCTGTATTTCGTGGATAAGCTCAGGCAGAAAACGGCCGCTGGGCTGCTGGATGAATTGCCCCCCGGGGGATTGCCGGGCCAGTTCGGAAAAGGGATTCGGGGTCGGGTTGATATCGATGATGGTGCCGCCGTTTTGAAAGACGGCCCAGGCCACTTGATTGGGCAGATTCGTCGCACCGGAAGTGCCGACAATGACCAGAAGGTCGGTTGCGGTGGCGGCATCAAGGCTGCTCTGAAAGCGGAAATGGTGTTCATTATAGGTTTCGTCGAACCATAACACGTGGGGGCGCAGGCGATCTCCGCAGTTGGGGCAGGTCAGTAACTCCCGCTCCACGGCGGTCAGGGGTGCTGTTTTGGCGCGTCCGATCAGGGCCTCGGGCAGGGGCCGGAGATCATCGGTGCAGCCGGCGGCGCATCGCACCTGGAAAACATTGCCGTGGATCTGGTAGGTCCGCCGGGCCGAATTGCCGGCCCGCAGGTGGAGCCCGTCCACATTCTGGGTAATCAGGGTGAAGCGGTTGTCGAACAGGGCTTCCAAGGCGACAATGGCCGTGTGCCCGGCGTTGGGCGCGGCCTGGTGACAGACCGTGGCCCGATGAAGGTACCACTGCCAGACGTCGTCTGGTCGGCGGCGGAACATGGCAACGGTGGCCATCTCCTGGGGATGATAGGATCGACTGCCCACGGTCCAGTATCCCTCGGGGCCCCGAAAGGTGGGAATCCCGCTTTCTGCGGAAATGCCGGCCCCGGTCATGACCGTAAGGCGCGTTTGGGAGGTCACGTGCCGGCGGATAGTGGCGGCCCAATCAGACGGCGGCATGGTGGCGGGGACTCCTTTGCCCGGGCGGAGGATTGCCCGAATACGGTTTTGGTGCTAAAGGGGATGATCTTGAAGCATCGTGCCGGATTCATAGAATATTTATTCGCGGGGCGCAAGCCTCCGGAACGAGAGGCAGGGAAATCCATGAGCCAGGACGATCATCACCATAGCATACCCTCTGGGATCCGGCGTGTCCACCTGATTGCCGTCTGCGGCACGGCCATGGGGGCTCTGGCGGCCATGCTGCAGGAATTGGGCCTGCGTGTTACCGGTTCCGACCGTAATGTTTATCCCCCCATGAGCACCTTCCTTGAGGAGCGGGGCATCCATGTCCAGGAAGGTTTTGATCCGGCACATCTCGCGTACCGGCCGGATCTCGTTGTCGTGGGCAACGCAGTGTCGCGGGACAACCCGGAAGTGGTGGCGGTGGCCCAAATGGGGCTGAACTACTGCTCCATGCCCGAGGCTTTGAACTATTTTGCCGCGGCCGGCAAGGATACCCTTCTCGTGGCCGGCACCCACGGCAAAACCACCACGTCATCCCTGCTGGCCTGGCTGCTGTATGCCGCCAAGACCGATCCTACCTTCATGATCGGTGGCATCCTGAACAATTTCAATGGCAATTACCGTATGGGCCAGGGGCCTTATTTTGTGGTGGAGGGGGACGAGTACGATACCGCCTATTTTGACAAGGGACCCAAATTTCTGCATTACCGCCCCAAGGCGGCCGTGCTGACCAGTGTCGAATTCGACCATGCCGACATTTTCGATGATTTGGCCCATGTGAAATCGGTTTTTGGGCGTTTCCTGGAGCGGTTGGCCCCGGAAAGTATCCTCCTGGCCTATGATGACGATGCCCATATCGAAGCCCTGCTGCCCCGGGCCACTTGCCGTGTCGAACGCTACGGCCGATCAGAAAAGGCGGCCTGGCGCCTGGGCCGGGTGCAGCTGAACCCGCCGGAAACCCGTTTCGAGGTTTGGCGCAACGGCCGGTTGTTCGGTGAATTTACCACCCGCATGATCGGTGAGCACAACCTGATGAATACCCTGGCGGCCCTGGGGGTGGCCCATCACATGGGGCTCGACGCCACCGTATTGGCCGATGGCCTGGCCGCATTTCGCGGCATCAAACGCCGCCAGGAGGTGCGGGGCGTGCGCCGGGGGATCGTGGTGATCGACGATTTTGCCCATCATCCCAGTGCCGTGCGGGAAACCGTGCGGGCGGTCAAGACATTTTACGGCGAACGGCGGCTGGTGGCTGTGTTCGAACCGCGCACCAACACCAGTATGCGGGATGTCTTTCAGGATACGTACAGCACCTGCTTCGACCCGGCCGACCGGGTCTGCATCCGGCAACCACCGCTTTTGAGCAAAATTCCTTCGGGAGAGCGGTTTTCATCTGAAAAGCTGGTGGAGGATCTGCGGGGAAGAGGGCGAATGGCCTGTTTTTTCCCGGATACGGATGCCATCATCGATCATCTGGTGGCGACATCGCGGGAGGGAGACGTGATCCTGATCATGTCCAACGGCGGGTTCGACAACATTCACGCGCGCCTGCTGGAGGCGCTGGCCTGAGCCATACCGTCAAGCCGTTCAGGCCACGCCGGAAAATCCGCTGTATTCGTCGAAATCCGGATTCATCTTGTTGCCATAAACGTCTTCGCCATTGAATTTAAAGACGATGTGGGCCGGATCGATGGTGCCGTCTGCGGTTTCGTTCTGTTGGATGCTGAAGGTTATTTTGGCGGTCAGATTCCGGTCGTCGTAATAGACATAGTCGGGGTAGGCCTTGGGGGTGACTTCGGTGTCTGGTATGGAAAAGCCGAAATTGTATTTTTCCGTCAGATTGTCGCCGTTGGCCCGGGTAATGGACCAGTTGTAGATGTCTTCCACGGATTCCCGGTCCATTTTTTTGCTGAACTGGAACTCCATGGTAAAGGTCTGGGATGCGTTGGCGTTGACCAGGTAGCTGTCCAGGGCGGTCAACGGGGTTCGCATGGGTAGGGTTTTGAGAAAGCTGCCGTTGGCGGACGCGAACATGATCTGGGGGGGATCGACCTTGTACATATAGCGGCTCAGGGTATCGGCCAGATCGGCATCGTTTTCTTCCAGAAAGTCCACCATCTCCTGGGCTTCGTCCATCAGCCCCATATCGGCATAATTATAGCCCAGTTCGGCATAGGCCGTATAGAATTCCTCGTCTTTCTCCAGCGCCGCCTTGAACTGCAATACGGCGTCATCGTAACGTTCCATCTTGTTGTATGTCTGCCCCAGACCGAAATAGCCGTTGGTGGCCTCCGGCTCCATACGCTGCACGCGGCTGAAGGCGCTTTCCGCTTGGCTGTAGTCTCCCATGGCCAGATGGGTTTGGCCCAGGGAGTAGTAATTGGCGGCGGATGGGTTGAGACGAACCGCTTTTTCGTATTGCATCAAGGCGTCCTGATGCCGGCCTTCGGCAAAGTATAAATTGGCCAGTTTGAGGACGGGGGCATCACTGGTGGGATCCAACTGCATGCTGGTTTTATAGGCTTCGGCCGCCTTGTCGATGCGGCCGAGTTTGATATAGCTGCTGGCCATGTAGTCGGCCGACGTCTGGGCATATTGCGAGGTCGGGGACAGGGCGACACTGCGCCGAAACGCCTCCGCTGCTTCGGTGTATTTGCCGTCCTGGTATAGGTCCATGCCCTGGGACAGGGCCGTGTTGGCCAGCTGTTCCATCTGCTGACTCTGCTGGGCCGCGGAGATGAACATGCTTTGGGGGTCGATGCCGCCGCTCAATAGATCCATGGGGTGCCCTCGTTTTAAAAAAAATGGTTCGACTGTAAACCTTTATCGGTCGGCGAGCGTCTAAACTTTAGCGGTCTGTTGAAGCATAACGGTAGGGCCGCTGATTTGTTCCCAACGATGGACAGGGTTGACTTTCGCACCCACCATGCCTAATTAAGCCGTTTAGGCCACAACCACTCAGGAGGAAATCATAAGATGAAAAGACATATGCAAATCGTTTTGATCGGAATGCTGGTTCTGTCCCTCATGGCCTGTGCCAATGCCACCCGGGGCCAGAAAGGTGCCGCCATCGGCGCCGGAATCGGCGCGGCGGCCGGTGCCGGTCTGGGGCAGGCCATCGGCGGGAATACGGAAAGCACCCTGATCGGTGCTGGTATCGGTGCCGCAGTGGGCGGCCTGGCCGGATGGCAGATCGGCGAATACATGGATCGCCAGGAAGCTGAACTGCAGCAGGCCTTTGCCAATTCGGAAGCCGCGGCCATCCGGCGTGAACAGGATGTCCTGACCGCGACCTTCAAGGGGGATGTCTTTTTTGATTTCGATTCGGCGACATTGAAGCCGGGGGCCTATCGCGAAATCGACCGTACGGCGAATGTGCTCAACCGTTATCCCCAGACCACGATTCTGGTGGCCGGCCATACGGACAGCAGCGGATCGGAATCCTATAACCAGCAGTTGTCCGAACGGCGGGCCCAGGCTGTGCGCGATGCCCTGGTCAACCGGGGTGTCGATCCGCGCCGCCTGCAGGTGATCGGCTACGGTGAGTCTCAGCCCATTTCTTCCAGTGATGCCATGAACCGGCGCGTGGAATTGAGGATCGAAGCGATTCAGCAGGGGTAATGGCCGACGTAATATGCTTCAGGGAGAAGCCGCGTGAATCCAGCTAAACCCGGCGAGCCCAATGTGATTTGTCATTTCTGTGGCTGCCAGTCGCCGCATGCCTATGCCTGCGGCGACTGTCAGCACGAATTCTGCCTCAGCTGTGTGCCCACCCAAACCCCCAACCCACCCCAGGACCTGCATTGTCCCGCCTGTGGCAGCCGCAACATAAGGCCCCAAACATCATCCGACGATAATTGATAGCCGCCATGACGGCGTTGCCGGGCCGGCGATTTTCTGACGGTTGACTTTTTCGAACTATGGCGTTAACCAGTGATTCGAAAAAAGGTTAACGAAAGGGTCGTTTTGAAACGCCGGATTCTTCAATATCTTCGTGCTTCGGAAGACGTCCTGTCCGGAGAGCAGATGAGCGCCCGGTTGGGGGTCACGCGGGTGGCGGTATGGAAGCATATTCGTCGCCTCCAGGATGCCGGCTACCCCATCGAATCGACATCCAAAGGGTATCGTCTTACCGGGCGGCCGGACATGCTGCAGCCCTGGGAATTCCCTGGAAGGGAAGGGCGCATGCATTGCTATGACGGTGTGGAATCCACCATGGCCATTGCCAGAGGACTGGCCCGTGAGGGCTGCCCGGAATTCACCGTAATAACGGCCGAACAACAAACCAAAGGCCGCGGGCGTTTGGGAAGAATCTGGCACTCCCAAAGGGGGGGACTCTATTTTACCATTGTACTGCGTCCGAACCTGCCATCCCAATTGAGTTCGCTGACCACGTTTGCGGCTGGTCGGACCTTGGCGGTCTTGCTACGTGAAGTGTATGGCATTCAGGCCGGGCTGAAATGGCCCAACGATCTGCTGGTGGACGGGCGGAAATTGTCCGGCATGCTGTCGGAAATGGATGCCCGGGGAGAGATGGTGACCTTCGTCAATATCGGCATAGGCCTCAATGTCAACAATGATCCGAGCGCCGACGAACCGACGGCCGTGTCCCTGGCCCAAATTTTGGGGCGCAAGCTTGACCGACGGGATCTCCTGGAGGGGTTTCTGGAACGGTTTGAAGCGAAAATGAGGGATCCCCACGGGCTGGATCGCATTATTGCCGAGTGGAAACCTTATGCCGTCACGTTGAATCAGGCGGTCCGGATCGTCACCACCCGGGAGTCCATCGACGGCATTGCCCGGGATGTGGATGAAACAGGCGCCCTGCTCCTGGAGCGTCCCGACGGAACTCTGCGGCGTATCATCCATGGGGACTGTTTTCACCAGGCCGATCCTGTCAGCGCCGGATGAAAACAAGCAATGCTTTAGATAATTTATATTAAGGAGCAGAAATAATGCAAGATATTCGACTAATGGTCCTGGCTTCGCTGTTTGCTGCGCTGACGGCGGTGGGAGCTTGGGTTGCCATACCCATCGGACCGGTGCCCATCGTTTTGCAGAATTTATTCGTCATGCTGATGGGCTTGCTGTTGGGACCGCGCTGGGGGATGGCGGGGGTCGGCGTTTACCTGTTGGCGGGCGCCCTCGGACTGCCGGTCTTTGCTGGTGGAACCAGTGGGATTGCCCGTTTTGCAGGGCCTACCGGCGGTTACCTGGTCGGGTATCTGCCCTGTGTGGCGGTCATAGGCTGGGTATCGGCCCTGGGCCGGGGGCATCGCCTTTTCGATGCGCTGGCCATGGTTTGCGGGACGGCAGCCCTCTATGCCTGCGGTGTGGGCTGGTTGCAACTGGTCACGGGAATGGCCTGGGAAAAAGCGCTGGGAATAGGGGTGATGCCTTTTTTGCCCGGGGATATCGCCAAGATCATTGCCGCTGTTTTGCTGATCAAATCCTTGCGCCAGCTGATTACCCTGGAGCCGGCCCGTACCCCGGGCGCCGGTGGCAATGCGTCTATGCCCATCGGCAAATAATGGCCCGTCGTGATGAAATGAGGTGACCCGCACCATGATTCGGCTTGAAAATGTCGGCTTCAGCTATGGCAACGGCCAATGGAGCCTGAAGGACGTGTCTTTCGCGGTGCCGGCCGGGGAGCTGGCCATCGTGGCCGGTGCCAACGGATCGGGGAAAACCACGTTGCTAAGGCATATCAACGGCCTTTTGCTGCCCGAAGAGGGGCGTGTTCTGGTGGACGGTCTTTGCACCCGGAAAGCCCTGGGCGAAGTTCGCCGGCGGGTGGGCATGGTGTTCCAACATGCCGATGCCCAAATCGTGGGGGAAACCGTGAGCGAGGATGTGGCTTTCGGGCCTGAAAACCTCTGCCTGCCCCGCCCGGAGATCGATGGGCGTGTCCGGGAGGCCCTCGACGCCGTCGGGCTTTCCCATAAAAGGCATCAGCGGCCGCACCTGCTTTCCGGCGGTGAGAAGCGCCGGCTGACCATTGCCGGCATTATGGCCATGCGCCCCAAGGTTGTGGTGCTTGACGAACCGTTTTCCAGCCTCGATCTGTTCGGGGTGCAGCAGGTGCTTCGCCAGATCCTTTCCCTCAAGGCCTCCGGTTGCACCATCTTGGTCACGACCCATGATCTCGATAAGATTATTATCCATGCCGACCGCCTGCTCCTGCTTCACGAGGGGCGCCTCGTGGCGGCGGGACCTCCGGACCATATCCTGCCGGGGATCGAACAGTTCGGGGTGCGTGAACCGGATGCGACGCGCTGCGGGATGCCGGTGAGGTCATGGCTGAACTGAATCTTTTCGGTTATTGCCATGGGCGGACGTTTGCGCACCGCCTGGATGTTCGCTGGAAGCTGGCCTGCCTCCTGATGCTGACATCGGCGGTCATGACGGCAAAGCCGGCGGCCATGGGGCCCCTTTCCTTCGGCGCCATCCTCCTTTGGACCGGCCTGCGGCTGCCACTGAAACCTTTCAGCCGCGAACTGCCGGTCTTTCTCCTCTTTCTGGTGTTTGTTTTCAGTGTCCGCGCGGTTTCGACCTCAGGTGATCCATGGTTCTCCTGGGGCGTGTTGCATGTCACCCGCGAAGGGGTTTGGGAAGGCGGACGAATGGTTTGGCGCTTGCTGATGATCCTGGTTCTCGGGTTGATTTTCATCACCACCACCCGACCGGCCGACCTGAAAGCGGCGGTTCAGTGGCTGCTTCGCCCGATCCCGCTGGTCCCCGAACAAAAAGCCGCTACCATGGTGGGACTGCTGGTTCGCTTTATTCCTGTTCTGCACCAGCAGATTGAGGAGACCCGGAGTGCGCTGGCTGCCCGGGGCGCTGTCTCGCGCCGTCCGTCCTTGAGACATATCCGCACCGTCGTTTTACCGACCATGCGGCGGGTGGTGCTTGCAGCCGACCAATTGTCCCTGGCCATGATGGCACGCGGCTATCAGGAAAAACGCACCGAATCCGATTTTTACACCGGGCCGGTCGAGGTGCTGGCTCTCATATCGACCGGGGCGATTTTAGTGGGGACTCTCATTGTTTGACACCTATTATGCTTGCGTGTAGTATCCCATCCATCTGATGGAACAGGATGCCGCTTGAATGGGCCGACACGCTCTTTGGCAAGCGGCTTTTTTGGTGGATCGTTTGGGGAAAGGTAAGCCTTTTTGAAAATTATCATTATCGGCGCCGGTGAGGTCGGTTTTCACATTGCCAGCCATCTGGCCTTGGAAAACAAGGATGTCGTGATCGTTGACAAGAATGCAAACGCTTTGCGGCGCGTGTCCGACAACCTTGATGTCCAGGTTTTGCAAGGCTCCGGTAGCAGCCCCACCGTCCTTGAGGAGGCGGGTCTGCGTTCGGCTGAAATCATGCTGGCCGTTACCAACAGCGACGAGGCCAATCTGGTGGCCTGCCTGGTGGCCAACATCGTATCCCCGTCCACCAAGAAACTGGCGCGCATCCGCAATGCCGATTATGACGACTATCATGGAACTTTTCGTGAAAATGCGCCCTACATCGATACGGTCATCAATCCGGACATCGAGGTGGTCAAGACGATCGACAGGATGATGACCGTCCCCGGTGCCGTGGATGTGGGGGAGTTTGCCGACGGGCGCATCAAATTCGTGGGCATCAAAGTTGATGAGGATTCACCCCTCAACCGTGTGCAATTGATCGATCTCCCCGGTCGACTTGACGGCATCCGCCTATTGATTGCTGCGATCATGCGGGATGAGGAACTGATCATCCCCCGGGGCAAAGACCGGCTGATGGCCGGCGATCTGGTCTATTTCATCACAGCCAGTGAACAGCTGGAAACGACCCTGGCGACCCTCGGTAAACAGGAGGAACCCCTCAGGCGTGTTCTGATCATCGGGGGCGGGCGTATCGGCTATCGTCTGGCATCGGTATTGGAAGAGCGGAATCTGAGCTGCAAGATCATCGAGAAAGACTCCGCCAAATGCGACCGGTTGGCGGATCGTCTGAACAAGGCGGTGGTATTGCACGGTGACGGATCCGATCAAAGCCTGTTGGCCGAAGAGAATGTGGGCGACATGGATACGGTCGTTACGCTGACCAACGACGAAGAGACCAATATTTTAGCCTCCCTATTGACCCGGCGTATGGGGATTCGCAAGTGCATCACCCGGATCAGTAAATTCAGTTATTTCCCCCTCATGGCCACCATCGGCATCGAGCAGGTGGTCAGCCCGCGACTTTCCGCCATCAACAGCATCATCCAGCATGTCCGTCGGGGAAAGGTGCTTTCAGCCATGTCCATCAAGGGCGAACAGGCCGAGATCATGGAGGCCGTGGCCATGGAGACTTCGGCGATTGTGGGCAAACCGCTGCGGTCGGTTGGCATTCCCAAGGGCGCCCTGGTGGCGGCGGTCATGCGCCAGGACCATATCATCATTCCCTCCGGCGAGACGGTTATCGAACCGGATGACCGCATCATCATCGTGTCCCGGCGCGAAGCCATCCCGCAGGTCGAAAAAATCCTGGCGGTCAAACTGGAGTTCTTCTGATGCACTGGCGCCATGTCGCTAAGGTTGTCGGGGTGCTCACGATTGCCCTGGCATCGACCATGCTGATCCCTTTGCTGGTGGGACTTTTTTACAAGGATGGCAGTGCACGTACTTTTGTCATGGCGATCGCCGGGACCCTGGCGGGTGGTGCGGTACTGATTTTTTGTGGTCGCGGAGACCGCTCAGACTATGTCAGCCAGCGCGAGGGGATGGCCATTGTGGCCCTGGGATGGACGCTTGCCGGCTTGTTTGGCGCCTTGCCGTTTTATTTCGAAGGTCATTTTCCTACCTTTACGGATGCCTTTTTCGAATCCGTGTCCGGTTTCACCACGACCGGCGCATCGGTTCTCACCGATATCGAAGCGGTTCCCAAGGGAATCCTGCTGTGGCGCAGCTTGATCCAGTGGCTGGGCGGCATGGGGATCATCGTCCTGGGGATCGCGATCCTGCCCTTTCTCGGCGTGGGGGGAATGCAGCTCTACAAAGCCGAGGTGCCGACACCTGTACCGGATAAACTTCAGCCCCGGATTCGCGACACCGCGATGATCCTCTGGAAAGTCTACGCCTTGATTACGGTGCTGGAAATATTTGCCCTGTGGGGTGGGGGCATGTCCGTTTATGATGCGGTCAATCACGCCCTGACGACGTTGCCCACCGGCGGTTTTTCTACGCAAAACGCCTCGGTGGCCCAGTTTGACAGCGCTTATTTCGATGTCGTCATCAGCTTTTTCATGCTGCTGGCGGGTGTGAATTTTTCGTTGCATTACCAGATGTTGCGCGGCAAACCGCTGGCCTTCTGGCGCGATTCCGAATGCCGTTTTTTTCTGGGGGCGGTAGCCGTGCTGACCATTGTGGTTTCCCTGGATATCTGGCACAGCGTCTATGCTTCCCTGGGCGATGCCCTGCGCTACGGCCTGTTTCAGGTTGTATCCATCGTCACCACTACGGGGTATGCGACGGCCGATTACGAACAGTGGCCGGCCATGTCCCAGTTGATCCTGTTGCTGTGCATGTTCCTGGGCGCTTCGGCCGGCTCCACCGGCGGTGGCATGAAATGCCTCCGAATCATGCTGTGCTTCAAGTTTTGCTATAAAGAGTTGTTTTCCCTGATTCATCCCCGGGCTGTCAGCCATGTCAAGATCGCCGGCAAAACTGTGCCCGATGATGTGTTGCGGAGTGTTTTGGGATTTTTGTCGCTTTACATGGGACTGTTTGGACTCTGCACCGTATTGCTGGCCGGATTGGGCGTGGATTTTGTCACCGCTTTCGGTGCCGTTGCCGCCACCATCGGTAATATCGGTCCCGGATTCGGCATGGTCGGCCCGGTTGAAAATTACGCTGCGATTCCTTATCTTGGCAAATGGCTGTTGATCTGGTGCATGTTGTTGGGACGTCTCGAAATTTTTACCGTGGTCATTCTGTTGGTGCCGGAATTTTATCGTAAATAACCATGAAACAGGCAGCCGGTACAGTGCCGCGACAGCAAAATGACTCACTCGGGGGACAGGAAACGGTTGCGATGATCTGAAGGGGATGCTCCTTGGTGTTTCGCTTCGCCATGATGCGTGCCCCAAAATCATTGCAAAGACGAATTTTATGTTGACAAGAAGGAATTCCCTGTATAGATAATAGCGCTTCTTGAACGGGGCCGTTAACTCAGTCGGTAGAGTATCTGCCTTTTAAGCAGAGAGTCGCTGGTTCGAGCCCAGCACGGCCCACCATGCGTCCCCATCGTCTAGCCCGGTCCAGGACACCGGCCTTTCACGCCGGCGACAGGGGTTCGAATCCCCTTGGGGACGCCACCGTTCACAACAGGCACCGGATTGGTGCCTGATCTATATAGTCCGGACAATTCGTCCGGACACGCTTTTTGCCCCCCCCAGCGTTTGGCGCTCGGGGGGGTTCTTTTTGCCCTTGCTGCTTCCTGCTTGTCAAATGGATATCCCAATGACGGAAAGAGGCTGATGCGCATTGTCGTTCCAGAGGGCTACGATTGTTCAATCGATCCGCAATCTATAAAGATTCCGATGGATTCTGCTTGTCCTCAGATCGGCGTCCTGCTATGAATCGTGCATATCGAAGGATAACCCCTTCTTCAGTCTGACCATCGACGTCCTCCCGCGAAAGACATGCCCGAGGTGTGACATGAAGGATTACGACTGGATTTTTATTCAGCTTTTGCCCTCGGTGGGGTTCATCCTGGCGCTGGTTCTTCTCTCCCACATTTTGAAACAGCGCCGATCGCCCACCAGCACCATCGCCTGGCTCATGGCCGTCATTTTCATCCCGTACATCGGGGTGCCCCTTTATATTCTTATCGGTGGCCGCAAAATTGCCCGGAAGATGGAGACGAAACAGATGCTGGCACCTTCTTCGCCAGTGCGGCATGCCGATCAGGGATTGGAACATCAACTGGCGTCACTGGTATACCGGGGCGGATTCCCGCCGACACGGCGCAATTGGGCTCGCCTGCTGCTGTCGGGTGAAGAAGCGTTTCATGAAATGATGCGCCTGATTGAAACCGCCGAGCATGCGGTCTATGTGGCCACCTTTATATTGGGCAAAGGTCCCACCGGCAGGCTTATCGTGGACACCCTGGCACGCCGGGCAAACCAGGGTATCAAGGTTTATCTGCTCCTTGACGGACTGGGATCGGTCAAGATCAACCGTCGTTTTCTGGCACCCTTGCATAGCGCCGGAGGAAAGACCGCGTTTTTCATGCCCATGTTCAATTTGCCTTTCAGAGGGCGTGCCAATTTGCGCAATCACCGCAAAATGGTGATCGTGGATCGCAAAGCGGCTATCGTTGGAGGGATGAATTTGGCCCATCAGTATATGGGACCCCGAAAAACGAAAGATCGCTGGCAGGACATTTCCATGCGGATATCCGGGCCTGCCGCCAGCCAGGCCTTCGAGATATTTCGATCAGATTGGGAATTTGCGGCCAAAGAGAATATCGTCCACCCGGAACCGTTTCGACCCAAAGAGGACATCACCGCGACAACGGCCCTGCAATTCATGGCCAGCGGACCGGATGTGGAAAACGATGCGTTGCGCGAGGCGCTGATGATCAGCTTTTTCCGCGCCCACCAGCGGGTCTGGGTCGTCACCCCCTATTTCGTCCCCGATGACCTGCTGCTGGAAGGTCTTTGCATGGCGGCCCAGCGCGGCGTGGATTTGCGCTTGATTACCCCTGAGCGCTCCAACCACCGTCTGGCGGATTGGGCGCGGGAAGGCTATCTGTCGCAACTCCAGGAGGCCGGCGCCCGCATTTATTTTTACCAGCCCCGCATGCTTCACGCCAAGGCCCTTATCATTGATGACACTGTGGCGATTACGGGTTCGGCCAATATGGATATGCGCAGTTTGCTGCTCAATTATGAAGTCGGGCTTTGCATTTATTCAACGGAAATCATTCGTCAATTGGAGCAGTGGATGCAGCATCTGATGAACGCCTGCCGGGAACGCAAACCCCATCACAGCGCTACGCTGACCATGATCGAAGGCATCAGCCGTTTATTCGCCCCCCTTTTGTGATGCGACGCATCGACGCCCGTGGCCGGAAAGATCGGCATGGCGTTGTTAAAGAAATAAAAGTGCGGAGCCGGTTACGGCGATAACGGCGCCCAGCACATCCCGCAGACCGATGCGTTCCTTTTTGATGAGTACGGCCGGGGCGATAATAAAGACGGGCACAAGGGCGATAATGGTAGCGGCCACACCGATCTGGGTATGTTGAACCGCATAAAGGGAAAGGGAAACCCCCACGAAAGGTCCGAAAAATGCCCCCAGGGCGGTAAAGAGCACCCCTGATCGGCGGCGAACCGCCGGCAATACCCCGCGCCAGCGTCCGGTTGAAAGAAAGATGATCCCAAACCCCACCAGCCCGGCCAGCAGGCGGATGTGGTTGGCTGCAAAAGCATCATAATTCCCCATCCCGTATTTGCTGAACACAAGCCCCACCGATTGACCGGTGGCGCCTCCCAGGGCCAGTAAAAGGCCTTTCACGGGATAGCCGACAGGCCTTTCGCCGGCATTGCCGTTCGATCGCCGCATTACCACCATGATGATGCCGAGCGTCGTCAACATCATACCGGCCTGATCCCGCAGGCTTAAGAGCTCCCCGAGAAACGCCCAACTGATCAGGGTGCTGATGACGGGAACAAACGCCATGATCAAGGCGGAAATCCGGCTGCCCACAAGCAGGAAGGCCTTGAACAGGCACATATCCCCCAAGGTCAGCCCGACAAGCCCGGATACCGAAAGCCACACCCAGTTATGCGGGGTGGCGTCCAGCGGAAGCCACAAGCCCCTTCTCACAAGACAGAATCCGCTTAAAAAAAGGGCCCCCATGGCCAGACGCATCAGATTGACATTCAGCGAACCGATCCGTTTGCCTGCAGATTCGAACGCCATCATGGAAACGGTCCAACAGAAGGCCGTACCTAACGCCGCGATCTCTCCGGGGCCGGGGTTTAACAAGGTGCACCTGTCCCTGAAGATGCCCGTGATGGCATCGGGTTCGGATGATGTGTGGCGGCTGATGGGTATGCCAACCGCATGGTGGCGGAGGGGCTTGGCAGGGTTGGTTTGTTCGGACGGGGCATTCCGGCTTATTGTGTCGAGCGGCTGGAGTAAAATTCAGGTTTGCGTGCGGCCACCGGTTGGGGTGGCAACTGTTCTCCGCATCAGGAATGAGGCCGGGCACCTTGGGAGCTTAGCGGCGCCGCGCCCCATTCCCTAAAGGGTTGCAGGCCATTAATGCGAAGACGCGGCCTGCTTCCTGGTTTGATGGTGGATCGTCATCTGGCTTTGACAGTAGGGGCAGTAAACGATAGCGCAGTTGTTTTCGTCAATGCAGGCTTCCGGCGGCAGGGAAAGCACATAAGGGCCATCCCCCTCATATGAGCATGATGTCGCGTTACAGTAATAGTCCATTGAAATTGATTCTCCTGATTATTGTGCAATTGTCGCTAATGACAGCCGCAACCGGATCCATTTGCGTCGCAACCGCTTTCCGATTTCGTTGTGGAGCAGTCGCAACCGCAACCGCAGCCGGCGGCCTGAGTCGGTGTCGCATTGATGCCGACGACCTCGATTTCGAAGGTCAATGTCTGCCCGGCAAGCGGATGATTGAGGTCGACGGTCACCCCTTCTTCATCGACAGCGATAATGCGGGCTGGAATCTGCTGGCCGTCCTGGGTTGTCAGCCCGACGGTTTGTCCTACCTGGGGATCCATCTCCGCCGGTATGTCATTCCGCGGGAACGTGTGTTTGTGATCTTCATTGACGGGCCCGTAGGCCTCTTCGGGCGAAAGGGTAAAGGTTTTCTTTTCATTCAACGCCATGCCCGTCAATTCTTTTTCAAAGCCTTTGATCAACTGACCCGCACCCATTTTAACTTCGAGGGGCTGGCGTCCTTCACTGGAGTCGAATATCTGTCCATCCTGAAGGGTCCCTTTGTAGGCAACACTGACGTACAGCCCGTCACTAACTTTTTCCATGTGATCTCCTTTGGGGGATTAAATGTTCGGTTCAACATAGGGATATTTTTTTTCAAGTCAAGACAAATATTTAGAGGCGGCAGCGTAAACACGCCCGTTTGCCCGGAACTGCACGGCAGACGGGTTCGGGCGCAATCTGCATCGCGGCCCAAAAATGGCGTCGGCCGAAGAGGGATACTTTCAAATTGTTCGCGAAAGGGAAACGCGCGGCAAGACGGCATGGTGCCAAAGATGGCGTGGGCAGGGCCGGCGGGTTTAATGGGCTGCCCCCAGATATTCACGGAGCAGCTGCATGGCGGTAATTTCGTCCAGCTGGGCAGCCCTTCTTCGAAAATTGATCGCTTCCTGGAAATCCTCCTTATCCATCAGGAGGTGTTCTTTCCGGGTTCCCGAAGCATTGATGTTGATGGCCGGCCACACACGCTGCTCGGCACAGTCGCGGCTGAGCACCAGATCCATGTTGCCGGTGCCTTTGAACTCCTGAAAGATGACATCATCCATTCGACTTCCCGTGTCCACCAGGATCGTGGCGATCACGGTGAGGGACCCACCGTCTTCGATGTTGCGGGCCGCACCGAATATCCGCCGCGGTATGGTCAGGGCCGTGGCCGCCAGTCCGCCGGACAAGGTGCGCCCGTGGCTTTGGGTCTGGTTGTTGAAGGCCCGGGACATCCGCGTGAGGGAATCGATCAGCACCACCACATCAGCGCCGGTTTCCGCCCGGCGGATGGCCGCATTCATGGTGAGCTGGGTCATACGCAGGTGCTGGGAGATATTCTGATCTGCCGATGAGGAGAGGACGTTGGCATTTTGCAGGTCGCGCTTGAAATCGGTTACTTCCTCGGGGCGTTCATCCACCAGCAGGATGAACAGAACCGCCTCAGGATGATGGCGCTGGATGGATTGGGCCATATGTTTGAGAATGGTGGTTTTGCCGGATTTAGGCGGTGAGACGATCAAACCCCGCTGACCTTTGCCGATGGGAACAATTAAATCCAGGGCGCGCCCCAAGTGGTCCGAAGCGCCCTGGCACATGCGGTAAGATTCGGACGGGTTGATGCTGGTTTGTTTTTGTAAGGGTTCAATACCGGCATATTGTTTGATCGGCATCCAATTGGCAGTGTCCACCCGGGAAAGTTTGCGATTCCGGTTTTTACCGTCCCCTTTGACGCCTTGCCCCTCCACATAAATGCCTTCTGGCAGCGCTAATTTTTTTATGAGATGGGCCGGCACGAAAGGATCTTCAGGGTTCGGGGCAAAATTTTTTTCGATGGTGCGTAAAAAACCGAAGCCTTTTTCCAAAATTTCCAAATAACCGCTGACTGGTTTCACAGCATTCCTCCGGGGAAAAGCGTCACGATGGTTTGCCACTATGGTAAACGGGGTGTAACAGGGTTGGGGGTTGTCATGCCGCGAGGGGCGTATCAGGAAACGTGCACTAAGGATTCCAATAAACGGTCGTAGCGCTCGATGACATTGTCCCAGGCATAGCGCGCCATGGCTTCGGCCAGGTTGAAGCGGATACCCTGATAGTCGGCGTAATGGTTGACTAGCCGATGCAAGCGGGTCACCAAGTCGTCCAGGTCATGGTACAGGACATGGGGGTGGAATTGCTCCGGAATGACTTCCGGGTAGGCCAAGCGCGCCGGCAGCAGTGGAAAGCAGCCGGACCGAACAGCTTCGACGACGGAGATGCCGAAATTTTCTTGCTGGGCGGTGCTGACGACGATGGCCCCCTGTTTGAGCCAGTCCAAATAGGCCGCCCGGGAAGCAACATAACCGTAATGCAGAATTCTATCTTTGTAGCGCTCGCGTGCGCGGATGAAAACCTTGGGTACTGTTTGACAGTTTTCCCCGAGAAGTGCAAGGCGAAAATCGCCGCCTTTGATCAGTACTCCGTCCAGCGCTTCAAAAAAGTCTTCCGGGCATTTGTCGAACTCCCAGCGATGGTTCCAGATGATCAACGGCGGGGTGGCGGTATGGCCTGCGGGTCCCGTTACGTCAAGCATGGGAAGGCGGCAGCCCGGGTAAAGAACGTCGGACTTCGACCGGATGGTATCGACAACCCACGTCGGTCGGAACTCCGGCATCATCCGCAAGAAACCGGGCAGGCCATCGAAAAAGGCTGTCAAATGGGTCCTGGAATTGAAACGGATCATATCCGCCGCCAACGCCGTGGTGATATCGGTAAAGCCGAACTGATAATCCATCTGCTCGCCCGGTGCCAGCGGGTAGGTCAGCTGGTTTTCGTGGAAATAAGCCAGCGTCGGCGGGCAGGCATTTCCGGCCAGGGCCTTGAAATCCGATAAACCGATCAGGTCGGTCGTTATCAAACCGTCATAATCCTCAAGCCGGGGCACTTTCTTATAAAAATAAAGCGCGGCGCCCCGCATACGCCATTTCCAGAACCGGGCGGGAAGGGTCAGCAGATCGATTTGATGGCGTGAATGGGCAACAAGACCGTCGGCGAACTCCTGGTGGGAGCCGCCGTAGAAGGATTCCAAGAACAAAAAGCGCATTTTTGCCATCAAGGCGATCTTTCGTTTGTCGGGTGATGGCGGAACCGGATGGCACCAATGGGGTTGGCCGTTCCGGCAGCCGCCGGCAGTCATACCATCCCCAAAAAGTTATTGACAGAAAAAATAAAAACGGTATGTTCGCTTTTACATGGACGAATGGGAAACGAAAATGCGGCAACAAAAAAACATCACAGGTGAATTTTTCGGACGCTTCTTTTTTGGCTTTAGAAGCGTTCATCCGGCGTCGTAATTTAAATCGATTACACCCCGGGTGGACTTCAGGATCCACTCGGGGTTTCTTATAGTTCAAAGCCCCGAGACGAAATGCTCGGGGCTTTTTTTTTGACGGAAGGATGGAGCCATGAAAAATTTGAAATTGGCGTCACGGGATACCATCGCGCAAACCGTTATCCATGTCGGTGATGTGGCCATCGGGCGCGACTTTGTGGTCATGGCGGGTCCCTGCAGCGTGGAGAGCGAAAAACAGACCCTTGAAACGGCCCATGCGGTCAAGGCCGCCGGAGCAGACATCTTGCGCGGCGGCGCTTTCAAGCCCCGAACTTCCCCCTACTCGTTTCAGGGATTGGGTCTGCAGGGCTTGAAGATTCTGGATAAAGCCCGCAGGGAAACCGGGCTTCCCATCGTCACCGAGGTCCTGGACCCCCGGGATGTGTCCTGGGTGGCCGAGTTTGCCGATATCCTTCAGATCGGTACCCGCAACATGCAAAATTTTTCCCTGCTCAAAGAAGTGGGCACGACCCGCCGTCCGGTGCTATTGAAAAGAGGGATGTTTTCGACCCTGGAGGAGTGGTTGAACTGTGCGGAATACATCCTCAGCGAGGGCAATCCCAATGTCATTCTCTGCGAGCGCGGTATCCGGACGTTTGAAAATTATACCCGCAATACCCTGGACCTCAGTGCCGTACCGGCGATCAAAGAGTTGACCCACCTGCCGATTATCATCGATCCGACCCACAGCACCGGACGCCTCAGTCTGATCCCCCCCATGAGTCTGGCCTCGGTGGCTGCCGGTGCGGACGGTTTGCTGATTGAAGTGCACCACGACCCGTCGACGGCCCTGTGTGATGCGGATCAGGCCCTGACCCCGGATCGTTTCGAATCGTTGATGAGGCAATTACGACCGTTGCATGCATTTATGGATACGATGAATGCTTGATCGGGAAAAGTATAATTTTTAACCCGTTATCAGCCATTTTTTCAGGCTTGCATGAGGAGACCCCATGAAACTGAATGAAATTCGTTACAAAATCGACCGGATTGACCGGGAACTATTGGTGCTTTTGCAGGAGCGCATGGGCCTGGCACTGCGCTCCAAGAAATTTAAAGCGGCGATCAGCGACCCCCGTCGCGAAGAAGATCTGCTGGCCCGGGCCGAACGCTTGAATCTGGATCTGGTGGAACGTTCGTTTACCCGCCAGTTGCTCGAAACCATTATTCAGGAAAGCAAACGCCTTCAGGAAGAGGACCGCAAACTGGTGGCTTTTCAGGGCGAACACGGGGCCTATGGCGAAGTGGCCTCCCGGGAACTGGTCCCCAACGGCGCGTATATCCCCTGCCTGGAGTTCGTGGATGTCTTTCGCGGTGTGGAAGAGGGCGACCTCGATCTTGGCGTGGTGCCGGTGGAAAACTCGCTTGAAGGCGCGGTGACCCAGGTCAATGACCTGCTGACGACAACCGATTTGAAGGTTGTCGGCGAGATCAAGGTGCCGGTGAAACACTGTCTCCTGGCAACCCGGGGGACGGATTATCGTGAAATCCGGGTGGTGTATTCCCATCCCCAGGCCCTGGCCCAATGCCGGGGTTTCCTGATGCGCAACAAACTGGAGCCGCACCCCTTTTACGACACAGCCGGAGCTGCCAAAATGCTGGCCAGAGAAAGTCCCAAAGCCTCAGCCGCCATCGCCAGCCGGCTGTGCGCCGAACTCTATGACCTGGATGTCATCAAGGAGGGAATCGAGGATGGTTCTTCCAATTCCACCCGCTTCCTGCTGCTGTCACGGGAGGCTTATGCCGGCCCTGGCGATAAAACCTCGATTATTTTCGCCGTACCCCATGAGGCTGGCAAGCTTTATGATGTCCTGCGGTTGTTTGCCGAGGCGGATATCAACCTGACCCGCATTGCCTCGATGCCCTTGCGTTCCGACCCGGGAAATTACAGTTTTTTCCTCGATTTCGAAGGCTCGCAGCAGGACGATCATAGTGCTGCGGTGCTTGCAAAAATGGAATCCCTGGCCATCCGGTTGAAGTTGCTGGGAAGCTACCCTGCGGATGGCTCCTCCGCTTGAGTGGTGATTTATAACCCCACCTTTTGCGGTGTAAGGGACGTTTTAGATGTGATTTTAAGTGCTGAATGACCAATCAAAATATTACTGCGAGGTTGCGTTTGGCGGCATCGACTGGCAACGATCTGAAGAAAAGAGGTGATTGGATACTGTTGTTCGGGTGAAAATGGGCGCCGGCCACCATTTGCATTTCGATTCGGGTGATAGGTCGGCTTTTAGGGATCAGGCCCCTACATCCTCCGGCGGTACGTGTGCCGTCGGCTGTTTGGTGGTCAGCAGCGCTTTGAACTGCCGAGCATCATCCCGGTAAATCCGGATAGCGGATTGCAACCCCAATTGACGGACGACGGCGATTCCCCGGTCCAGGAAACGATACTTGTCGAAAACGCGCCGTTCGGCAAAAGTTTTCGCCATATCAAGGGCTTCGCTTTCCGCTTCCAGATAACGTTCCAGTATGCCGGGCAGAAGCATGCGGACCAGTCCGCCGACAACGGCCTCTTCCACAGCCAGCCATTCTTCGACAACGGCCTCGATATCGCTCCGCGAAGAGGGCGGTCGGTTGGTCAGGCGGGTTTTGATCGCTTTTTCAGTGGCCCTGCGCAGGGCGATGTGCAGGGTTTCTTCAATCGGGGCGATGAAAACGTTGAGAGGATCATCGGCGCTGTTGCGCCAGAGCGTGTAGCGGTTGTGTTCAAAGGCGAATTCGTTCCCTTCGCCGATTCTGAGAAATGAGGAATAGGATCCGATTTCCCCCAGATAGACACGATTGTCCAGTGTGATGCGGACCTCGCGTCCCCTGTCGCGGGTGTCGAAAAATGCGTATTCCTCAGTATAGACATCGGCAATGTTGTGGACCAGAAAGGCGGTTATACCACCGTCGTCACTGTTGGGAAGGAGGTCCGTGGGAGGGGTCTCAAGCGTTGCAATGGCCCGATAGGGGTCGGGCAACGCGGTTTGCTCGAGCACATCGGCCACGACCTGGCGGCAATAGCGCTCGAAAGTTTCAGCATAGGCAGGATGCTTTTCCGGGACCACCATCAGGCGTTGAGTCGCTTCCATGAGCCGCCAGCTTAATTCATCGCTGCCCAATTCTGTTCGTATCCTGTCCAGCAGGGTTTCGTTTTGGCTGATGAAACGTCGATTTTCGCGGCTAAGTTCCTTGTCGACACCTTCGCCGGTTTCCGCAAATTCAATCAGCGGTCCTTGGCGATCCTCCATTTTAATATAATCCAGCAGGGTGGCAGCGTCGGCCATTGCTATGGACCGATTGCCGATGGCGGCCACAGTTGCCCACAGGATTACCAGAAGCAAGGTCCCGGAAATAATTTTTTTGGCTTTGGCGCCCGCCAGGCGTCGGTTGTCAACGGGCTGATCGATACCGATTATGGATTTCCAATGGGTCATCGTTTGTTTCATATAATTCCAAGTTAAAGACCTGCGTCCAGTGGTCGATAATGATAGAGCAAAGCAAGAAACAGGCCATTGGCAGGACAAAGACCGGTTTGGGGGGCGGCGTTTCCTTTGCATACAAAATAACATAATAAAAACAGTAGAAAAAGGCCCAAATAAGTCGGTTTTTAGGCTATGGGCACCAACAGGTCATATCGCCATCAAAGGTTAAGAAGACCTTGTCGGAGCGGGGAATTGACGGGTATCGTCAGCGAAATGGCAAGATTTGTCAGGCCGTCATGATTACCGGTGTGGCATGAAAGGGCCCCGCGGTCAGGGGTTGCCGCACTCGTAACCGGTGGTAAGATTAACAGGGTGCTGCCAGGTCATGGCGTCAAACGCAATTTTTATTCAGGTGCATGCCCATAGTCCGTGTGGGAATAAACGTATGGTTCAAATAATTCGCCGGTTTCTGATGCGCCTTTGGGGCCATTTCATTATTTTTATCGACCGGGCCCCGATCAGCGCGGAGGAGAAAAACCGTCTGCAGCAGTATACCGTCTTTATCCTTCTCGGCATTCCCACGATGGTCGTTTTCGGTCTCATCCATTTGAATCGCGGACATTATCCCCTCAGTGCCGCCATTTTTACCTCCTGCATCGGTCTTGTGGCGGGTTGGTGCCTGCTTCATCGGCTGCGGAACGGATGGATCATTTACCGCATCAATGCCGTTCTTTTCGGTTTTTTGGTCCTTTACATGGTCGTGGTTGGTGGCGAAGGGGGATCCAAAATCCTGTGGATGTACACCTTCCCCATGATTGCCCTTTTTTTACTGGGCAAGAAGGAGGGGCTCGTATGGGCAACCGGCCTGTTTGCCCTCGCATTGGCCTGCTTTTGGATGCCTCTGCCCCATATCGATCGTTACACGTATCCGGCCGCTTTTATTACGCGTTTTGTGATTACTTACGCCATGGTGGCGGTCATTGCCTACTGGTTCGAATTTTTCCGGGACCGCTATCGCCTGCAGATGGAAGCCGAGCACAGGGAACTTAAAACTGAAAGAAGGCGGCTTAAGGAGGAAATTGAAAAACGCCGGAAGACGGAGCAGCAATTGCGCGTTAACGAGCAGCGGTTTCAGGAAATTCTGGAACATTCCCGGGACATCCTCTACCGGCGGGACCTGAAATCCGGCCAATACGATTATATTTCAAGCGCTTTCGGTATATTGCTGGGATATACCGGCGAAGAAATTGAGGGTCTGGTCTACAATGGCGTCGAAACCATGATTCATCCGGATGACCGCAAGCGACGCAGGGCCTTTATCGAAGACCTTGTCGCATCGCAACCCGGCCGCGCCGTAGACGACACCATCGAATATCGTATGCGGGATAGGAACGGGACTTCCCGCTGGTTCAACGATCGACTGGCCGTCATTCGTGATGAGCAGGGCCGGGCGGCCTTCGTTTTGGGCAACAACCGGGAAATCACGGACCAGAAAAAAGCCGAAGCAAAATTGAAACATGTTGAAAAACTGGAGGCGATTGGGACCCTGGCAGGCGGTATCGCCCATGATTTCAATAACCTTTTGTCGGTTATCATGGGGGGGCTTTCGCTGGTGGCGGAAGACTTGCCCCCCTTGCATGACGCCCAGTCAACCCTGCGGCAGGTGGAAAGGGCCTCCCATAAGGCCAAAGATTTGGCCAATCAACTCGTCACTTTTGCCAAGGGCGGGGCGCCCGTGATGGCCCCCGGGGATGTTGGCAGGGTGGTGCGGCGGGCCGCCCGGGAAGCCGCCGGCAAGGGCACTGTCCATCTCCGGTTTGACTTTTCTCCGGGTTTGTGGCCCGTGGCTTTCGACGAAAGCCAGATCCGGCGGGCCATCACCCATATCGTCGTCAATGCCGTGGAATCAATGCCGGGGGGCGGCACCATTTTGATTTCAGGCGCAAACCGGCGGATCGGTGTCTCTGAAACCGATCCGCAGTTGACGCTGCCGGATGGTGCCTACGTGGCATTGTCTATTCAGGATGAAGGCCCCGGCATTTCGGATCAGATTTTGAATCAGATCTTTGATCCCTATTTTTCCACGAAGGAAAAAGGCAGTGACAAGGGAACCGGGCTGGGATTGGCGATAACCCACTCGATTATCACCCGCCACAAAGGGACGATTGCCGTAACGCCCAAACGCCCTGACGGCGGTGCTATTTTTACCATTTATCTGCCGGCCTGCGATACGGCGGAATTGGAAACAACAGAAGATAGCAGCGCAAAAACCGAAATGGAACCGTGCTGAAATCGATTGACCCTTCAAGACAGAACACGGGTTTTTGTGGTAAGGTCCCTTCCGCAGCAGTGGAACGGTGCCGATTGGGGGGCATGGCGAACCATGCGGCTGTCGGTCCGTTTATATAAATCACAAAATTAACTATATATTTATATCTATTTGTAAATGTTGCGATTATTAGAACTTACATTTGAGGATCTGACCGAGGTTTTTGCGGAACGTTTGGGGAAGGGACCTTTCCTGGCCGGCGCGCTGTACCAGGAATTCTACAAACAGCTCAACCCGCAGGCATGGAAGTCTCCGGCGATTGTGGCTTCACCCGGCTTGCCGGATCGGCTGCGGCAGTTAATGGCCTTTGAGCCGGGTCGCGTTGTTGATCAGGTCAAACAGGATGGCGTCATCAAATTTGTGACTGCTCTGAAAGATGGCCATCGGATCGAATCGGTGATTCTGCCCATGGCGTCGCACTGGACAGTCTGCGTTTCCAGCCAGGTGGGCTGCCGCATGGGTTGCCGTTTTTGCGAAACCGCCCGTTTGGGGCTGATACGTCAGCTCTCCGTGGAGGAAATTGTCGGCCAGGTTTACACGGCCCGTCAGCGGTTTGGGGCTTCGGTTCGCAACGTGGTGTTCATGGGCATGGGCGAGCCCTTCGATAATTTTAATGCCGTCATCCAGGCCGTTCGCGTCCTCAGCGATCAAAGAGGGCTGGATATTGCCCAACGCTATATCACCCTTTCGACGGCGGGACGGGTTGACGGAATCGAAAAAATGGCCACGCTTGAAATGCCCCACCTCAAACTGGCCGTATCCCTCAATGCGCCCAACGATAGCCTGCGGTCCCAGTTGATGCCGATCAACAAAGCGGTGCCTTTGGATCGACTCCGCGAGACGCTTATGCGGTATCCTTTGAAGAAAGGGTACGACATCATGGTGGCCTATGTCTTGATGCCGGGCGTGAACGATGGGACGGAATGTGCCCGGCAACTGGCGGATTGGCTATCGCCCCTATCGGCCAAAGTGAATCTGATTCCTTTTAATCCGGGTACGGATACACCTTACCGTTCACCTTCTGAAAGGGACATGGACACCTTTCGACAACAGCTGATTGATTTGGGTGTCAATGTGCAAAAAAGGGCTTCCCGGGGACGGGATTTGATGGCCGCCTGTGGTCAGCTTGGCCAAGCCGCCAAGACCGCTATGGAGGCCTGAAGGCCTAACCATCCTGGTCCTCGGGTCACATCAATGGATGCCTCGGACGGACCATTGCCGGACAGGAATGATGATATGGATGACGAAAGCCCCCGCAGCCGGACCCAGAAAAAAAAAGACGATCGTGCGCTGCAACGATTGGGCGAGGAACTTTTAAACCTCTCACGCGACCAACTGGCGGCCATTGCCATGCCATCGGAATTGGCTGAGGCGGTGGCGATGGGGCGCCGAATGACCCGACACGGTGCCCGGCGGCGCCAACTTCAATACATTGGGGCACTGATGCGCAACATCGATCCGGCCCCGATTCGCAACGCACTGGATGACATCCATCGGGGCAGCCATCAGAAGGCATTGGTTTTCAAGAAGCTCGAAAACTGGCGGGAGGCCTTGATCGAAGGGGATGAAAAGGTCATCGAAGAGATTCTCATCCAGTGCCCCGGAGCCGAAAGACAGCGGCTGATGCAGCTGTCCAGGAATGCTCGGAAAGAAAAGCAAAGCGGCAAGGGGGTCAAGGCGTCAAGGATGTTGTTCCGTTACCTGCGCGAACTGACGGATACCGGCGTCCCTTGATAAAGGGCATCGGTGCGCCATCCTTTTCGGAAGGGCGTCAAGATCGAGGAGGAAGTTAAATGATCGATATTATAAAGCAATTTTTTAGCGGAAAAGACGACCAGGCCGCTGGTGACGGTGCGGAAGGGGGGCATGACCTCAAGGTGGCCACCTGTGCCCTTCTGGTTGAAATGGCGCGTATCGATGAATCGTTCACTTCCCAGGAAACCAAAATCATCCTGGATATTTTAAAGAATCGTTTTGGTGTCTCCAGTGCCCATGCGGAAGCCCTGATGGCGGAAGCGGACAAGGAACTGGTGGAAAGTGTCGACTTGTGGCAGTTTGCCCGGCTGATCAATGAAAATTATTCCCGCGAAGAAAAAATCGGGATCATCGAAACCCTGTGGCAAGTGGTTTTCGTCGACGGTAAGATGGATCAATATGAAGATTATTTGATGCACAAGATGCAGAAATTATTGCGACTTTCCCACAAAGAACTCATCGATGCGAAATTGAAAATCCTCCATGGAGAACGCTGATGCCAGGGGACGTAGGATGCCGATTGGGGTGGGGTTTTAAAAAAATGCTAAAGTTACGTTCAAAATGACCGATACATTTTTATGACCCAAATACAACGAAGGCGACCCGATCTCAGATCTTCATATCAGTACCGATAAATTAGGATATTATATCGTTACAATAGCTTTTTACAATCCTATTGATAGCATGGGCAAAAATATCGAATCTTCTCCACAATGAATACATTTTGGGCTTGCATATCCCCATTTTCTGGTATAGAGCCATGCCAACAAAAAAGTCGGCGTCGGTCGCTTTATCATCATTAAATCATTCCCGCATGAGGCGGGTTTTTTACAAGGTATGCTTCTCAGACGCGTTGCAAGGTTCGGGAGAAGCATAGAGTGTGCGGCAGGGATACTTTCAGGGTGGCCGTTCGGTCCTTTGGAAAGATCCAACCGCATTTAGAAACCAATTTGTGGAATTGAAGGATAATGGACGAAGCAAAGAAAAAGCAACTGGAAGCCAAATTACGTCAAATGTTTCTCAAGGCCAGCCAACCCCAGGACGAAGGCCGACCGACACCGTGTAAACCTCGGGGTATCCGTGTTATTCGTCGCCGCAAAGGCGAACCCGATACGCAAATCGCCTGATTTAGGCATCGCACCGCATCTCTTCCGCTATACAGCCGGATTCCCGGCAATGCATCAACAAAGCGTAAGCGATAAATTTCCTAAATAAAATTCGGTCACCCGCCCCTTTCGGAGCCCGTATGCAATTTTAAACGGGGATTCCGGTGGGGTGGGGCATGGCGATAGGGCAACCGTCGTAAACCGGCGAATCTCAATTCGCGGTCAGGTCTTTTCAGAGTAGACTCTTTTAAATGATGATCCCCCCGCGAAAGTGCCAGCGTAAGACAATATCATGAGCAAACAGCATCAAAAGGAAATCGACCGGCGTCGAACATTTGGCATTATCAGCCATCCGGATGCCGGTAAAACCACATTGACCGAAAAGCTGCTTCTTTTCGGGGGCGCCATTCAACAGGCCGGGGCTGTCAGGGCAAGAAAAGCTTCCCGTCACGCCACCAGCGACTGGATGGCGATCGAAAAAGAACGCGGTATCTCGGTGACCAGTTCGGTCATGAAGTTCAACTATCGCGACTTCGAGATCAACCTTCTCGATACACCCGGCCATCAGGATTTTTCCGAGGATACCTATCGTGTACTGACCGCGGTGGACAGTGCCCTCATGGTGATCGACAGTGCCAAGGGCGTGGAGCCCCAGACGGAGAAACTGATGGAAGTCTGCCGCATGCGCAACACACCCATCATCACCTTTATCAACAAGCTGGACCGGGAAGGCATGGCCCCCCTGGACATCCTCGACGAGATTGAAAACAAACTGCAAATCGAATGCACCCCCCTGTCATGGCCCATTGGTATGGGAAAGAGCTTTAAGGGCGTCTACAACATTTACCGCCGCGAATTGCACCTGTTTGAACCTGGACGGGAAACACGCGCCCAGTCCGGCGTCCTTCTCAAAGATCTTGCCGATTCGGCCCTGGATGACCTTCTGGGGAGCCAGGCGGACGAACTGCGGGAGGATATCGCGCTGTTGGAAGGTGCCGTCGATCCTTTCGAAAGAACCCATTTCCTGAATGGCAGCCAGACGCCCGTGTTTTTTGGGAGCGCGATCAATAACTTCGGTGTCAAAGAAATGCTTGATGCCTTTGTTGAAATGGCACCGCATCCCCGACCGCGCGTTGCTGTATCGCGCGAGGTTTCACCGTACGAAAGTGAATTTACCGGTTTCGCCTTCAAGATCCAGGCGAACATGAACCCGGCCCACCGCGACCGGATTGCTTTCGTGAGGATTTGTTCCGGAAAGTTCACCCGGGGGATGAAAGTCGTGCACCACCGTATCGGCAAGGAAGTGGCACTGGCCAACGCCACCATTTTCATGGCCCAGGATCGTGCCAACGTGGAGGAAGCCTACCCGGGCGACATTATCGGCATCTACAACCACGGCACCATCAAAATCGGTGACACGTTTACCGAGAAGGAACCGCTTAAGTTCAAGGGGATACCCAATTTTGCCCCGGAGCACTTCCGGCGCGTGCGCCTCAAAAATCCTTTGAAAACCAAGCAGCTCAATAAAGGGTTGGTGCAGCTGGCCGAAGAAGGTGCCGTGCAGGTTTTTCGACCTGTCATGGGCAGTGACTATATCCTTGGTGCGGTGGGCGTTTTGCAGTTCGATGTCACCATGGCCCGTCTCAAAGCCGAATACGGGGTGGACGCGATCTACGAACCGGTCGATTTTACCGTTGCCCGGTGGGTGGACTGTGAAGACCGCCAAAAACTGGCGGAATTCGAGAAGAAGAACATGGCGAACATTGCCCGGGATGCGGAAGGCTGCCTTTCTTATCTGGCCCCCAGTGACTGGAAGCTGGGGTTTTGTATGGAGCAGTGGCCTGACATCGTGTTTTATAAAACCCGGGATGTGCTTTGAGCTTTACCCGGTCCGGCGGAGAGGGGCCTATCGGGATATAGCGGTGTCGGCCACTCTTGATAGTTTTGGGCGGCAAGCGCTGCATACGTCCCTGCCAAAGATGATCTAAGCAAGTTGCGCAATCGGCCGTTCGCTATTAATGGCGTCGATATTGGCCTGTTCCATCTGGTTGATCCGAGAGATGTTCAGCCGCAACACCTCCTGCATGCGGCTGTCCGCAAAGCGGTGGTAGCTGTAATTCGGTACGGCCTCGAATCCCCGCCGGATCTTATGCTCGCCACCGATGCCGGGATCGAAAATACGAATGCCATTGTCGATCGCCCACTCGATGGGGCGGTAGTAACAGGCATTGAAGTGCAGCGCATTGGCGGTTGCCAATGTTCCCCAGTAACGTCCATACATACGATCTCCCTTGACCAGAAGAAACGACATGCCGGTGGGCAGGTTCTCGGCCGTATCCCCGTAGGCGGCAATCAGCAGGATTCGATCGCGAAAGCTGGCATGCAGCCCCGCAAAGAATGCCTTCGTGAGATATTGGCAGCCCCAGGGACCGAACTGGGCGTTGGTGTCGGTATAGAGGCTGTACATGTGCGGAAATAGATCTTGATGGATCGCATCGCCCCTGAGGGGAACCAATTGAATGCCCTGATCCGACATGGCCTGTCTTTCGCGCCGGACATTGCGGCGCTGGTTGGATTTGAAGACGGCCAGATAGTCGTCGAATGAACGATAATCACGGTTGTGCCAGGCAAAACTTTGATGGGTCCAGCGTCTAAATCCATACGGCTCGAGATAATGCCCCCATTCCGGATCCACGTAGTGAAAGCTGCAGCCTGCCAGTCCGTAGCGGCTTATCAGATGCTCGATGGCGGCGATCATGAGACCATTGATTTCCGAAGGGTCTTCGTCCGGGGCGATCAGAAAGCGGTAGCCAATGGTCGGTGAGAACGGACTCATCCCCACCAGTTTGGGGTAATAGGCGATGCCCAGGCGCCGGGCGGCATCGGCCCAGGCATGATCAAAGACGAATTCACCGACACTGTGGCTCTTGATGTACAGAGGGGCAGCCGCAACAAGGGTCTCGCCCCGCCAAAGGGTCAGATGGTGGGGCAGCCAACCCTTTTCCGCCCCAACGCTTCGGGAGGTCTCCAGCAGATGCAGCCATTCCCACTCCAGAAAGGGGGTCGGCAGGTTGCCGGCCAGAGCATTCCAGGCGGTTTTCTCCACGTCGTCAAGGCGCTGAATCCATCGTATTTCGGGTCGGGCTATTTTTGTCATAGCAAATTTATTCTGCTTCCCCTTCGGCTTAGAGCCAGAAAGATGAGGGGGGGATGGGCTGAGGCGATTGTCGGTATAATAAGCCCTGAGATGGTGCTTGTCATCTTGCGGGGGTGGCAAGGAAATCGATGGCGTTTTGACGTGGCTATGGCCTTGCCCTCAGCGTCATGACGATGCCGCCGGCAATCAGTGCCAGTCCGATCCCATGATAGCCGTAGAACGACTCTCCCAACAGAAGCATCGCCATCAGGCTGCCGAATAAAGGCATCAGGTAGAGAAACAGGCCGGCGCGATTGGCGCCGATGAGATCGACGCCCCGATTGTAGCATAGATAGGATATGATGGAAGGAAAGATGCCCACGTAGAGGAAGGACAACAGCGTGATAGCGTTCCATTGCACCGGGCGCATGGTCAGGGATTCCCACAGGTAAAAGGGAAGGAGCATCACCGTTCCGGTGATGAAGGTCAGCGCCAGGAAACTCAGGGGATGGAGGGCCGGGCGCTGTCGCAACAAGACCGTATAGGCCGCGTAGCTGATCACGGCAAGGAAGATCAGCAAATCTCCCGGGTTCAAGGCGAGTGCGCGGATCACCCGGACATCGCCTTGGACAAGGATCGTTACCGCGCCGATGAGGCAGCCCAACACCCCCACCAGTTGCCATTTAGCCATGCGTTCCCGAAAGAGAACAAAAGACATCAGGACGATAAAGACCGGCATCATGGTTTGCATCAGGAAGGCGTTGATGGCAACGGTGAATTGCAGTCCGGTATAGACGAGGGTGTTGAAGGCCGCCACGCCGGTGCCGGACAGCACGAGCAGGATCGGCCAGTGTTGCTTGATCGTGGCCCAGTCTTGCTTCAAATGGGGCAGGGACGGCCCGAACACCAAAAAGGAGGCGATGGCCCATCGCCAGAAGGCCAGCGCGATGGGCGGGATATCGGTTCGGATGGCCCGGCCCAGGATGAAGTTGCCGGACCAGAACAAAACGGCAAGGCTTAGCAACCCATAGGCCACGGCGGGATTTTCGCTCTTTTGGAAACACGGCATTGGGGTTGCTTACCATCGATTCGCGTCTGCCGCAAATACACGCTTCGGCAGTGGTTGATGTTTTTGGAAGGCTGGAGTAGGGTGGTGCGCTCCGGGACGAGAATGGACAACTTCGAGATGGAGGCATTGGCGAATGGACATCGAAATCATTGCGGCACAGGCAAAATCAGCCGCCATAAGGATGGCCGCCCTTGGAACTGATGCGAAAAACAAGGCCCTGGCCGCCATAGCGGATGCCCTGGAAAGCCGACGGGCGGATATCCTCGCCGGCAACCGATCGGATCTGGAACGCTCGGAGAGGGAGAATCTTGCCGCCCCCCTGATGAAGCGGCTCAAGTTCGATGAGGCCAAACTTGCCGAGGCCTGCGAGGGGTTGCGCAGTATGATCCGCCTCCCGGACCCGGTGGGGCGTACCCTGGGCGCCATCGAACTGGACGAGGGCCTGGAACTCTACCGTGTCAGTTGCCCGATCGGGGTAATCGGGGTTATTTTCGAATCCCGCCCCGATGCGCTGATCCAGATTTCCTGCCTGTGTCTGAAAAGCGGCAACGCTGTTTTGCTCAAGGGCGGGCGTGAAGCCACCGAAACCAATCGCATTCTGGCTGACATCATTGACCGTGCCGGTGTGACTGCCGGTGTGCCGCAGGGGTGGCTGGGCCTCCTGGAGACACGGGGCGATGTGGCCGAAATGCTGCATTTGGATCAATCCATCGACCTGATCATTCCCCGGGGCAGCAATGCCTTCGTGAAGCACATCATGGAGAATACCAGCATTCCGGTCATGGGGCATGCGGACGGGATCTGCCACGTCTATATCGACCGCGAGGCCGATCCGGACATTGGGGAACGCATCATCGTCGACAGTAAAACCCAATATGTCGCCGTGTGCAATGCGGCGGAAACCCTGCTGGTGCACCGCGACATTGCCGATGCCTTTCTGCCGAGGGTCAAGGCAGCCCTTGAGGCCAAGGGGGTGGAGATCCGGGGCTGCGAACGGACAAGGGCCATCGTCGATGTCAAGCCGGCCAGGGATGAGGACTGGCGCACCGAATACCTGGACTACGTGCTGGCCGTCAGGGTGGTGGACGGTTTCGACCATGCGGTGGACCATATCAATGCCCACGGGTCGGGACACACCGACGTCATCGTCAGCAACAACCGGGAACGGGGCCTGCGATTCATGAATGCGGTGGATTCGGCCGACGTGTTTCTCAATTGCAGCAGCCGCTTCAGTGACGGCTTTCGCTTTGGATTGGGTGCCGAAGTGGGCATCAGCACCAACAAAACCCACGCCCGGGGACCGGTGGGGCTGGAGGGGCTGGTCATCTACCAGTGGCGCATGATCGGAACGGGTCAGATCGTGGCCGATTACAGCGGGCCCACAGCCCGTCGATTCACCCATCGTCAACTCGACAAATCTTTTCCGTGACGGGTGCGGGGCCGCATGGCATGACCGCCTTCTTTTCTCCCTATCGAATCAATCAGCGAAGGCCGCGCTGATGGGTCACGGTCGGAATCGTATTTTCCTTAATCCCCACTTCAGGTGAAGAACCCGGCGAGGGGTGCCGATCAAGGTCGCAGGACGAAGCTGCCGACATGCTTTTTGGCCATGAAGGCTTCCTGGGCCGACATGATTTCGGACAGGGGGAACTCACCCGCCACTACCGGTCGGATTTCCCGTTTTTCGATATACGCCACCAGCCGGCCGAAAAGGCTCGGCGGCAGAACCGTGGCACCCTGGAATTCCAGATCCTTGAGGTACAGCTGGCGCAGATCGAGGGATACGATGGGACCGGCGATGGCGCCTGCGGTAACGTAGCGGCCGCCCGGTTTCAGCGCATTGACAAGGTCCGGAAAGGCATTTCCGCCGACCACATCCGCCACGGCGTCCACACCCTTTTCCGGAAGATTGCGTTTGAGGCTGTCGCCCATATTGGCTTCCCGCGGGATGACCCTGTCCGCCCCGAGGGCGGCCACCGCTTTCATTTTTGTGACGCCGGCGATGGCCAGCACGGTGGCCCCGCGGCGTTTGGCCAGCTGGACGAGAGCCGATCCCACGCCGCCGGAGGCCCCCGTAACCAGAAGGACGTCCTGCCCGGAGAGACGAATGCGCGTCAGCATGTGCTCGGCGGTCGAATAGGAGCAGGGAAATGTGGCCAGTTCCGCATCGCTCAAATCCGATTGCACCCTGAACGCGCTCACTGCCGGCACGGCCACGTATTCGGCAAAGCCCCCGTCCCGTTCACTGCCGAGATAGGCAATCCGGCTGCGGTCACCGGGGGCCCGGGGATCCCGCACGACCGGTTCGACGATGACCCGCTCGCCCACGCGACCCGTCGGGATGCTGCGTCCCACTGCCACGATATGGCCGGCCACATCGGCCCCCTGGATGCGCGGAAAGGCAAGCGTTCCGCTCCAAGCGCCGCCTTCATTACCATTCTCAAGAACGGCATCGCCATTGGTGGCCTCCCGGACCGAGGGCGCATACCAGCCTTTGCGTGTGTTGATGTCGGTATTGTTGACGCCGCAGGCCCCGACACGAATTAGAACTTCATCCGGGCGGGGTCGGGGCACCGGCACATCGTGGCGAAGGGACAGTTTTTCCAAACCGCCGTAGCCGGTCAGCAGGACGGCCGTCATATGTCGGGGGATCGTCATATCAGCCTCCATTTCATAACTGTTTCAAAGAAACGCGTGCTTCAGCACCCACGCTGTCATTCGATTTCGAACACCATGGTGACTTCAGCTGCGATGGTCAAATCGCCGACCTCGATCGGTGTCGGTCCCATGGCCAGGGCGGCTCTTGCCCTGAAAACACCTGGCGGTGCCGTCGGGGCGTAGCGCATGCGCACAACGCGTTTCAGGGCGACACCGGCAGCCCGGGCCAGTTTTTCGGCATTGGAGCGGGCTTTGCCCACGGCCCGCTCGGCGGCCTGGGTTTGATGTTCCGACAGGCGTGAGGTGCTGAACTGCAAACCGTTAATTCGGGCGGCACCCGAAGCGGCGCCTTGATCGATGAAATCCCCGATTTTTTCCATTTGGACCGTTTTCAGGGTTACACGGTTGCTCGCCCGGTAACCCGAAAGGCGGCTGCGGTCATTCTTATCGTATACCGGCTGCAGATTGTAGCCGGTGGTTTGCAGGTTGTCCTTGGTGCCCATGATAGGGCGCAGAACGTTGAGAAGGGCTTCGCTTTGGCGGGCATTTTCAGCAGTGGCCCTGGCAGCCTCCCGCGCGTTGGTCTCAACGGCAAAGGACACGATCGCCATATCCGGCTGGACCGTGACTTCGGCACGGCCGATAACTTCCAGGGTGGCCGGCGTATCATTGTCAGCACGGGCAGGCCCCGGAAGGAAGGCCAGGCAGAAAACCACTCCCATCATGAAGGCGAACAGTGTAAGTTTGGGCATCACGCTATTCTTTGGCATTGAAAACATCCTTTCAATGGGCAGGATGGATGGAGAGGATCGGTTCTTTGAATCCGGCACATAACACGGACAGGAAAGTTTGGTCCGCTTCGCTTGGGACGGTTCAGTTTTCACTGTCAGCATGGCGGTTGCCATGGACGGGCGGCCACATTCTGTCCCTTTATCGGTTTAAAGGTGGTCTCTGATGGCTTCGTCCACTGCCTGCTGGACCATGTGAGGCAGGGGTTCCGTGCTGATGCAGACCAGGGTAATGTCTTCCTGGGACAGCGGCAGAAGAATTTTAGGGGCCCGGCAGGATGTGATCGCTTCCGCCATGCGGGGCGAGACTTCGCCAAGCATGGCGTTGGCCCAAGTGATGGCGATGGGCCCCACGATAAGATCGGCGCGGGCAACGGTGCGGACAATGGCGTTCTCGCCGGATGCGCCCCTGTTGGCGCCGGCTTTCATCATCTGGGCCGTTGCGATGGCGTTGGTTCCCAGTGCCAGAATTTCGACCTGTTCAGAGTAGCGTGACTGCAAATATTTGATCAGGGTGGCACCGATACCCCCACCCTGACCGTCGATGACACAGACTTTTTTGGGGGTAGGCACTCTTCCTCCTTAACGTTCAAACAGCGTCGTTGCCGGAAACCGCAAGGACAAAGAATCGGAAAGGATCACGCGTGCGGCGGACTTGCCAGAAACATGCGAGTCGTTTCGCAATGGCCGTTACGGTAATGGCGCTAGTGTGTGACGGACGGAATCATATTCAGCGTTTAAGCAACATGGGACCAAGGGGGCGCCCGCCAAAAAGGTGCATATGGAGATGGAAAACCTCCTGTCCGCCATGTTGGTTGCAGTTGATCAGCAGGCGATAGCCGTCCGCGGCAACCCCTTCACCCGCAGCGATCTTGCGGGCGGCGGTAAACATCTTGCCGACCAGTTGCTCGTCATCTTCCTGGATATCGTTGACGGTGGGAATTTCCTTGTTGGGTACAATAAGGATATGAACCGGCGCCTGAGGCTCGATATCGCGGAAGGCAGTGACGTATTCGTCCTGGTAGACCATGTCGGATGGAATTTCCTTATTGATGATCTTGCTGAAGATCGTCGCCATTATTTTCTCCTTCCCCTGGATGATGTCGTTGCCGTGCAAAATAGGCCTTTTCTAACAGAATAGCGTTGATTTTCCAAGCCCGATTGCCGCCGCTGGCAAGATGGCATCGGTGGTGTGGCCGACCGACATCCCCGTGACCGGTTGACGTTTTTGCGGCCCATGACGCGGGGTTGGGGATCTTCCACAAGATGCTTGTAGACACGGCTCTGGCCCAATGGGGTGGCCACCTAAAGGCAATGAACAGCCCAAAGGTTTAAAGGATGGAATTCCTTGCAGGAAGAGGGATTACCATATAATCTGGGGCATCCTTGCAAAATACGGCGTTTAAGAGAGGCCCAAATGACCCTTGATGCCTACCTGACATTGTTGATTTTGCTGCTGACGTTCGGCTTTTTGATTAAAACCAGACTGCCTGCCACCGTGATTTTTCTGGGGGCCTTGACCCTGGCGATCACCTTTGAGCTGGCACCCGCCAAAGAATGCCTAAAGGGCTTCAGCAATCAAGGCATGCTTACCGTGGCGGTGCTTTTTGTGGTCGCAGCCGGCATGTACGCCACCGGGGCCATCAATTTGATTACCGAAAAAGTCATCGGTCTGCCCCGTCGGCTTTTGACCGCCCAAATCAGGATCCTGACACCGGTGGCCATCGGCAGTGCATTTCTGAACAACACCCCTCTGGTGGCCATGATGATTCCGGTGATTCGTGATCTGGCGCGCAGCTGTCGGCTGCCGGCCAAACAACTTTTTATCCCCATGAGTTTCGCTTCCATTCTCGGCGGGGCCTGCACCCTCATCGGCACGTCCACCAATTTGGTGATCGGCGGGCTGGTGGCGGACGCCCTGGCGCATGGCGCACCGGGTTTACCGACCCTGCGCGCCGTAAAGATGTTCGATCCTGCCTGGGTGGCCTTTCCGGCCGCTGTGGCAGGATTGGTGTTTATCACTTTGCTGGGACGGTTTCTGCTGCCTCATGAGACCGCCGGTGTAGACCAGCCGGTCGGGCAACGGAAGTACAGCGCGGAATTCAAGGTTAGGGACGGCGGGCGGCTGGCAGGTAAAACCCTTGCCGAAACCGGGCTCTTGAATGGCGATGGCTATGCCCTCAAAACCCTGCGCCGCAAAGGACGCAGCCAAAAGGATCCGTCGGAGGACGTTGTTCTGGAAGGGGACGATGTCCTCATGTTTGTCACCACGGTCGACAATTTGACCGAAATATGGCGGATGCCCGGTCTCATCCCGAATCTCATGCTCGAGATGGAAAGCCCCCGTCATACACATCATCTGGTGAACGTGGTCATTTCCCGCCGCAACCCGGTCGTTGGAAGACGGATCAGGGAACTGCCGTTGCCCGGCAGCCCATACCGGGTTAAAATTGTGGCGCTTTGTCGCGAAGGCCAACCCGTGGAGGGCGCCCTGCAACATCACCGCCTGGAGGCCGGTGACAATGCCATTCTGGAAGTCAACGACGATTTTTTTTACCTGAACCGGACCGAGACCGACTTTGCGCTCACCCGTCCGTTGAAGGGCTATCATATCCAGCATACCGAACGGGCTATCGAGGCCATTGTGATCACGGCGGCCATGGTTTTTGTGGTGGCCATGGGATGGATGAGCATGCTCAATGCCAGCCTTCTGGCGGCCGGGGCCATGCTGGCCACAGGTTGTCTGTCCCTGAAAACCGCCGCCCAGAGTATCGACTGGGGGACATTGGTCGTCATTGCATGCGCCATTGGACTTGAATCGGCTGTATCCCACAGCGGTCTGGCCGAAGTCCTGGCAGCGCTTTTCAACACCATCGGCGGCACCAATCCGCTGATTGCGTTGACGGTGGTTTTTTTAGGGTGCACCCTGATGACCAACATCATTACCAACAATGCCGCTGCGGCCTTCATGTTTCCCATCGCCATGTCGATGGCCGCCCAACTGGGTGTGAACCCCTTGCCCTTTATCGTTATCATGATGGTGGGGGCTTCTTGTGCCTTCATTACACCGACCGGCTATCAAACCAACATGATGGTGTGGGGTCCGGGGGGATATACGTTTATGGATTTTGTTAAAATCGGCCTGCCGCTGACGGTGTGTGTCGGCGTGGTTGCTATTTTGATGGCGCCCGTTGTTTTTCCGTTTTAACGTGATGAAAGAAGACAACAAGAGGGCTTGCTGTCAGGTTTTTGCCCCCTCCATTAATCGTTAAACCGGGGGCAGATCTTCAAAGGCATTGATCCGTTCCAGGCGGGCGACTTCACGGGCATAGCGACCTTCCCAGCCGTATTTTCTTTGGGCGCGGGCCACCACTATTTTCATCATCGGCCGAAAGAAGTAAAGCCAGATCGATGTCCAAAGTTTGCCCTGCCGCCGTATGCGTTCCGAGGGCTCCCACCACCCCATGACATTGAGCCGCTGATACCAGAAGAGATAGTGCAGCCGTTCGGCACTCAAATGTCGGGTCCGCACGTTGGCCCACATGCCGTTATAGCGCGTGTAGTCCTGCGGGTTGGTTACCAGGCCGGCATCCATGAGTTCCTGGCGGATGCCCGTTTTGGGGTAGGGGGTCAGAATCTGGCAGTAGGCCGTATCTGCCCCGGTGGATTTGAGGAATTGATAGTTGGCAATGATTTCAGCTTCACTGTCATCGGGGAAACCGAAGATCATGCCGCCGACCACCATGATGCCATACTTGTGGCAGAGAGCCACCGCTTGGCGCGAGTGATCGATGATATTGCCCTTATGCGCGGCATGCAGGTTGTGGGGGGACGCATTCTCGATACCTAAAAAAACGGATTTGAATCCGGCCCCGGCCATCATGCGGACCATAGTTTCGTTGCGGGCCATGGTGACACAGTCCGCCTGGACGACAAAGTAAAGGTCCCGGTAGCGGCGGGCCATAATGGCTTTACATAGCCTGATCACGCGGTCAGGATCCATCACCATATTGTCATCCGAGACAAAAATCCAGCGGACCTTGCACCGGTGGTAGATATCATCGATATCGGCGAGAATACGTTCGATCGGGAACGGACGAAAGGCGCGTCCGTACATGTGGCGGATACTGCAGAAGTTGCAGTTGCGGGTGCATCCCCGTGAGGTTTCCATCACCTCGCAGCGATGATTCATGATGTGGTAGCCCCAGGTCAGGCGGCGTTTGTCGCGGATGGGGAGTTTTAAACGGCGCAGATCCAGCAATTCTCCGGAGGGATTGTGAACGAATTGGCCATTTTGTTTATGGGAGAGAGATTTGATGTCCGCGAACCCGCCGTTACTTTCCAGGGCATCAACCAGGGCCTGAAAGGCGGCTTCACCTTCGCCGCGTATCATGAAATCAATGTGTTCCGCCTCCAGGGACGCGGCAATTTCCTGATACATCAGGGTGGCATGGTACCCTCCGAGCACGATGGTAACCTCCGGCAGCAGGGATCGGATAAGGCGGATCAATTTCAAACAGGTGGCGTATTGCCAGGTCATGGTGGACAGACCAACCACCTGGGGTCTTAGCTTCGTAAGGGTGCGGGTCAAATAGCGCCGCAAATGACGTCGTTTGCGTATCAGGTCGATCAGATAGACATCATGCCGGTTGCCGATATTGGCCCCGATACTGGCGATGCCCAGATTGGGCATATGAAAGGCTGATTCGTGCATGATGACCGGGGCAACATCCGGCATGGATAGCAAAACGATTCTCATAGGGTCTCCTTGCAGAGATCGATAGCCGGCTTTCAGCCGATAGAATCGGCAGTCGAAAGGGATGGTTGACCCAATTGGAAATGCTTGGCGTGAGGCTTTAGGCGCTTGGGCATACGCGACCTATATCATATCTACGGTCTAACAGCCGCTCTTTTTTTCCGGATGCCCGAGGGATTTGTTTTGGTGGGTTTTTTTTGCGCCCCGGATATCGGTGCAAATGGTTGCGGTGCGAACCGTTCGATTTGACAGAGGATAGGCATTTGGTTATGTCGGACACATCAATGGAGCGCCTGCCCACCAATTTGTGAACGGCCCCAAATTTCAGACGGCCTGGATCAACATGATGAAATGCAACCGCTGTGATTGTTTCAATGACGCCGATGCGAGTTATTGCAACGCCTGTGGCGTCTTGCTGGAAATCCCTTGCGGGGGCTGCGGGCAGAACAATCGACCAAAGAGTCGATTCTGCAAATCCTGCGGAAGTGAGTTGACGCCGGCAAAGGACATCTGCCCGCCTGCCGATGGCCGATCCACAGGAGATGTCCGTGCGGCAGGGTTGCTACCGGGGGGCGAGCGTAAGGTCGTTACCATTCTGTTTGCCGATTTATGCGGTTATTCCGCCCTATCCGAACGACTGGATCCGGAGGAAGTCAAGGAGATAGTCGCGCGGGTATTCGGCGAAATCGCCAGCGTTGTCCGCCGGTACGAAGGCTTTATTGAAAAATATGTGGGCGACGCCGCGATGGCGGTCTTCGGGGCATCACGGGCATCTGAGGATGACCCGATCCGGGCGATACGGGCAGCTCGGGAAATTCACCGGCGGGTGGCAGACCTGAACGCCGATTATAAGACGTGTGTTGAAACGCCATTGGCCATGCACACCGGCATCAATACCGGCCTGGTGGTCCTGAGTTATCTGAACGTTGATCAGGGCACGCACGGCATCTCGGGCGAAACGGTCAACATGGCGGCGCGCCTGTGCGAGATAGGGCAGGAAGACGACATCCTCGTTGGCCAGGAGACCTGCATCCAATCCCAAGGCTGGTTTCGTTTCGAGCGTCTCGAGCCCGTACATGTCAAGGGGCGATCCGAACCACTGCCGCTTTATCGCCTCTTGTCCTCACGCGAACAGCCGCGCAAAGTGCATCGCATTTCCGGGCGCCGCGGCGAACTGACCGGGCGGCAGAGCGAGATGGAACGGCTGATGGAGGCTGCCGCCACCGTTCGCCGCGGGCGTGGGGCGCTGGTGTGCATCACCGGTGCGGCCGGCACAGGAAAAAGCCGCCTGCTGGATGAATTCAGAGTCGCCATAAGCCCGGAAGCCGTAGCCTGGTACGAGGGCCACGCCTACCCCTATGCGCATAACATCCCCTATGCCCCCCTTATCGATTTGCTCAACCTGGCCTGCCACATCGAAGAAGGCGATGGCCCCGGGGCGGTCCGCAAAAAAATCGATCATAACCTCGGAAGACTTTTGCCGGACCGCAATGAACACCTTCCCTATATCGGCAGCCTGTTTGGCCTCCACTACCCGGAAATCGGAGAAATCAGCCCGGAATCCTGGCGCACGCGTTTAAAGCAGGCGGTCCACGACCTGTTGGCGGGACTCGCCCGCGTGGGACCAACCGTCATCTGTATTGAAGATCTCCATTGGGCCGATCCCTCTTCGGTGGACTTGTTGCGCTTCATTGCGGACGATCAGAGCCTCCCCCTGCTGATCATATGCACCTATCGAAAAACATTTACCCTTTTCGAAGACGCTATAGGCGAACGTCAACCAGCCCATCGGATGACGATTGAAATCACGGATCTTACGACGGAACAGACCCTTCAATTGGTGTCTTCGATCTTGGACACGCCCACCATTCCACAAAACCTCACAGGATTTATCCAGGAGAAAATTGAAGGCAATCCCTTTTTTCTGGAAGAAATGATCAACGCATTGATTGATCGGAAAGTTCTGGTGCAGGTCGGCGACCGGTGGGTCATGCGCGGACCCACCGATGGGACGGATATTTCTTCGACCATTCACGGTGTGGTGTCCAGCCGACTGGACCACCTGGCAACCCGCACCAAACGTGTCCTTCAGGAGGCATCCGTGATTGGACGCGTTTTCGATTATGCCATTCTGCAACGGATTACTGCGACCGGCAACCAGTTGGACAGCGCTTTGGAAAAACTGGAACGGCTTGACATGATCCGCAAGAAAGAGGATTCGGTCGAGATCAAGTACTACTTTAAACATGCGATGGTACAGGACGTTGTCTATAACGGAATTCTCATTCGAGATCGCCGTGTCATTCACGAACGAATTGCCGTTGCCATGGAGCAACTTTTCCAATCCCGTTTGAGTGGATTTTTTGAAACCCTGGCGCTTCATTATTCGGTCGGCCAGTCCGTCTACAAGGCGATTGACTACTTGATGAAGTCCGGACAAAAGAGCAAAAAACGTTATGCCGTTGATGAGGCCCACCAGTATTATCAGCGGGCCTACGAACTGCTCCATGACCTTCCGGAACGTTCGACCCGGCGCACTGTTCTCCTGTTGAATGTTCTCATCGAATGGTTTTTTGTATTCAATGTCCGCGGCATCTTTAATGAAATGGTCGAACTCCTCAAACAGCATGAGGAAGAGGCCGCTACGCTGGCGAGCCCTTACTTGCAGGGCATGTTCTATTGCTGCATGGGGTGGGCGATGCAACGCCGTGAAGCCCTGCAGGAATCCTACGATTACCTTTTAAAGGCCCTTCAAATCGGTGAGCGTGCTGATGATTGCAATGTAATGGCCTACGCGTGCGGCTGCCTGGTGTGGACATGTACCGACATGGGCTTGCTCGAAAAAGCCGAGGTCTATGGAAGGCGCGCGGAAGCCTTGCTGGCGCATATGGAAACAGACCAGGAGCTGATCCGGATTATATTAACGGGAACGGGCATTGCGCTCTGGTTTCGCGGAGCCGCCAAACAATGTCGGTTGATCGGCCAAATGCTGTTGGCGTACGGCGAGAAAGGTGCTGATATTCGCAGCAAGTCCGACGGCTACCTGGTGTATGCCATGGGACATTTTGCAGCTGGAAATTTAAGCCAGAGCATTGAATACTGCAACATGGCCATCGGTTCGTCCGCCGAGATGGTGCATTCCTTCAACTCCAAATTCCTGCTGGCCTACACGCATTTGTGGAATGAGCAGGTGGATGAAGCGGAGGCAATCCTTGACGATATTCTTCAGTTTACGGAAACCTACGGGTATGAATACCTCGGCAGCACGGCCCGTGCTCTGGCCGGATTGGTTTCGCTGGCCAGGGGAAACCTCCGCAACGGTGTTCGCATCATCATGGAGCGGATGGCGGTATTTCGAAGCGGAGGGAAGCACTATCACGTCATGACCTTCACTTACCTGCTGGGCCGGGTGTATTGGCAATTGACGCCAAAACGAGGGGCCGGATCATGGCGAATGGTGTGGAAGAACTTGCCGTTTCTATTGCAGCAGACGCCGTTTGCCACGCGGAAAGCCGAGAGCAACTTCAAGCAGGCGCTGGCGATGGCTGAAGCCATGGGCGCCATGGGTATTGCCGGGCAGATCTGTTTCGACATGGCCCAGCTCTATGCCGACAGGAAGAAAACGGCGCGTGCCAGAGCGTTTGCCGAACGCAGCGGCGCCATTTTCCGAGACTGTGGTGCGGAAACCCATCTGGAAAACGTTACAAGGTTTATCGCTGAGCGTCTATAACCCTTTACGGGTCTGGCATTGCGGCTGGTGGCACCGCAATCGATTGTCGATAAGGTTGGGCGGACCGGTAAGGCGTTTCAGGGGGCGGCCTTAGGGACTGAGCGGCCAGAAAAGGGGCAGAACCAGCAAAACGGTTGCCAGTACAACCAGCGTCAGGGGAAGGCCAACCTTGATGTAATCCAAAAAGCGATAGCCACCAGGCCCCATTACCATGACATTGGCCGGGTGGGAAATGGGTGTCATGAAACTGGCCGAGGCCGCTACGGCCATGGCCATCATCATGGCGTAAGGGGAAATGCCCATACCCGCAGACGTGTCGAGGATGATCGGCACCATCAACACCACCAGGGCCGCGGTGGGGATGACGCAGGTGGCGGCAAAGGTCAACAGCATCAGGGCGGTGGTGACCGCCAGAGGTCCCATACCCCCGGCAGCGCCGACAACGATTTGAGCGATATAGGAAGCGGCGCCGGTGGTATCCAGGGCTATCCCAAGGGGCATCATGCCGGCAATGAGAAAGACGCCTTTCCACTCGATGGCGCGATAAGCCTCCTCCATGGTCAGACAGCGTGTCAGCACCATGAAAGCCGCACCCATGACAGCCGCCAGATAGATCGGCAGCCAGCCCAGCATGACCGGCACCAGCACGCCGGCCATGACCGCTACCGCGATCTTGGCCTTTTCCCACCGCGGGGCTTCCTGGGCCGATGCGGACAAAACGATGAAATCCGGCTCGCTTCCAAGGCGCTGGAAATTTTCACGGGATCCGTACAGCAGCAGGGCGTCACCAAAACGGAGGGCCATATCCGTCAGGTAGCCGGACCGGTAGAGGCTGCCTTCCCGCCATATACCGAGCACGGTCAAACCGTATTTTTCCCGGAAATTGAGCTGACGAAGGGTTTTTCCGGCCAAACGACTGTGCGGCGACAGCATGGCCTCGATCAGGCCCACCTCGGATGATTCCAGGATGGTCATCTCTTCGCGGGTAACCGATTCGACCGATACCTGACGCAAAGCACGCAGGAGTTTGAAATCCTCGTCTTTGGCGGCCACCAGCAACAGGTCCCCGGCTGCCAAGGGCATGTCCGGGTCAGGCATGGGATGGATGGCCTCGTTTCGTTTCAGTGAGAGAACACTGGCCCGTATGGCGATACCCAACCGACTTTGCCGAAGTGTTTGACCAATGAGGTGGGCATCCTTTTCGACCTTCATGACAAGAAGATTGTCTTCCAGACGATAGACATCGTCCAGGGCTTGCGTCGCTATCCTTCCGCATTCCGAGACTCCCTTCATCTGGCAAATCGCGGACAGGTTGTCACGGGTTCCCTGCAGCAGCAGTGTGTCCCCGGGTTCGAGGGGGCGACCGACCAAATGGGTCCGCTGGATCTTTTCGCCACGGCGAATGGCCAGGACATTCGCCTGCAGACGGCGGCGAAAATCCAACTGACGAATGTTTTGACCAACCAACTCGGACGAAGGGGGGATGGTGACTTCCTGCATTTCAACGGATTCAGAAAGGAGGTCGGCTGTGGTGAGGCCATCGGCGACAACGGCGAGCTGGCTCCAGGCGTCGAGTTCTTTGCGCAGCTTTTGGATGTCGCTTTGGCTCTCCACCACCAGATAATCGTCGGCCATTATCCTTTCGGTCGGCGGCGGCACGCTAAAGATGTGATCCCGTCGATGGATTCCGATCACGTTAATACCAAGAATTGTTCCGATACGACTTTCGGCAAGGGTTTTTCCGACCAGTTCCGAATGGTCTGGCACGTGAATCCGGAACATGCGTTCATTCAGGCAGTACTGCTCCTGAAGAGACAACACACTGGTGTCGGCAGGATCTTTTTGCAAATCCCGTTCAGGCAGCAAGCGGCGGCCGATAACGGTCATGAAGACGACACCGGCCGCCATGACCGCCAGGCCAACAGGGGTATAATCAAACAAGGCAAACGGTTCCAGCCCGTTTTCGCGCAGGGCTTCACTGACGAGAATATTGGGAGGGGTACCGATCTGAGTGGTCAATCCGCCCAGGAGCGATCCATAGGCCAGAGGCAGCAGCAGGCGCGAGGCCGGCGTGGCGGTTTGACGGGCGATATCCATGACAACCGGCATCATCAGAGCGGCAACGGCCACGTTGTTCATCAAGGCCGACAGGCCACCGGCGCAGATCATGATGACGCTGATGCGCAGGGCTTCCCGTTGACCGGAAAGCCGCAAGACGATCCGACCGATCACATTGGCGACGCCGGTACGGGTGAGGCCGCCGCTCAGGATAAAAACGGCCCAAACCGTTATGACGGCAGGATTGCTGAATCCCGACAATGCATCTTCCGGACTGACGAGTTCCGCCAGGGCAACGGCTCCGAGGACCAGCAGAGCGGTAACTTCCATGGGAATCCATTCCGTCACAAGGAAAATAACGGCCGTAACGAGAATGATGAAAACCGTTAGAATATCCGGCGTCATGGTGTTGTGGTCTCCCAACGTATGGTTGTTCAGGATGGCTGCCCATTGCTGCTGGTTGCGGCATTTGAACTGGCCATTGATCAGGGCTCAATCGAATCGGCGTGAATCTGACGCCCCAGTGCCAATCACCGGCAATCATGATGGTGGGCGGTGCCAAGGGGCTGTCACTTCAGCGCAGATTCCATGGGTTACAGGAGCGCCGGCCCTGTGAGGGTCGCGCGGCATTGGCTTCTAAAATAATCACGGCGCGTCCTATTTCCAGCCATAGGGGAAGGAAATGCCGTAACAGGGATAGGGTCCCTATGGATCGGTGCCTCAAGATCGGGATCAGGCAACGATTCGAAAGATTCGGCGGTAAGCATAAAGGTTTAAAATTTGTGACACGGGCTGGTGGTATACCGTGCACGCCTTTTGGGCAGGTGTTATCGGGGACGTTCAGCAGCCCCCGTTGGAAAGACAAAAACGAAGATATTGCCGTTCGGCTTCGTGAAAATCGTCTTCGGAATAATGGTCGAGATTTTCGGGTACCCTGAATTGCTGACGGTACTGGTCGACAATTCGAAGGATTCCCTGGCGTTCGTCATAGAGCGTATCCTTTGTTTGTGGGGTCATGGGCACGTCCTTTGTTGAGAGTGGGCGATGCTTCCATTTCGAGAAGCATGGAACATGCCAGCGATATGAAATCCCCTAATCTATAGAATATATTGTGAAAAACAAAAAGATACGTGAAGAGCAAGCCGCCAGTGGGAAATTTTTTTTACACAATTAGGCAAACGAGACGCCAGCGCATGGGGCCATATCAAGAAAGCGGCATGGGCGCTAGAGGTCCTAACGTTTCGCGCCGTCATGCGAAGGGGTGTCGGGTATGATGGATTTGCCGCCGAGAGCTAGCGTGGATACCATGTGCTGCCATCAAAGCGCTATCGATGAAAAAGCGGCGCTTAACCCTGGTGGTTCCCCGTTCAGTCGGGTGATCGAGATTTTGGAAAATGGGAACAGCGGTATCGAATAAAAGGAAGATTGCGGCTCGTCAGGTTGGTTTCCTGGCGAGCCGCAACAAAGGATTAGACCGCATCCTGGAGTTTTTTTCCCGCTTTGAACTTCACCACATTTTTGGCCTTGATTTTAATGGCTTCGCCGGTCTGGGGGTTGCGGCCTTTGCGGGCCTTGCGGCGAACCTTGGAGAAAGTGCCAAAACCCACCAGCGTCACTTTGCCGTCTTTTTTCTTCAGCGATTTGGTGACACTTGTGATAAAGGAATCCAGAGCAGTACCGGCAGCGGCTTTGGTGATACCGGCATCTTGGGCCATTTTTTCAATCAATTCAGCTTTCGTCATGGTGTGTCTTCCTCCTATTGTTCCAAAATGGTTAGGGTGGCAGGTGTTTCTGGACATTGCCATCTACTGAATGCTCTCTTAAATGTCAACACTTCACATGCGCCATAGCGTTTTTTTTATACCTGGTGCCGTTTTGTGGGCATTAGCATCCTGAAACGACGATGACCGTTGGATTTTTAAGAATTTGGCCTGCTATTTGCACGGATGGCCTTATGAATGGCAGGATGCCACGTGTCGTTTTTCGATCGCAGCATCCCTAAAGCGGGACGCGGGCAATCGCATTGCCCTTCAAGCCGTTTAATCCAAGCCGTGGATCATGCAAGGGGAGAATCGCCATGATGGCAATGACGAACTTTTCAGGACCCGGGCCGATAGTTGGCGATTGCCGATGACATTGGTGCGGTTCTGGTTCTTGCGATCGGCTACACCGAGCCTATCCATTTATTATCTCTGGTGTTCAGTCTGGTGGGGATCGGCTTCTTTGTTCTGCTGCTCAAAGCCGGGGTAGGCAGCCAACTGGTTTGTCTTCTCATGGGGATTTTTATTCGGAGGGGGACCGCTTGGCGGCATCGGATTCACGATGGCCACTTTTATTGCCGGATTGGCCCTTGAAGGCCAACGCCTCAATCATGCCAAGATCGGCATCATGATCGGCTCGCTGATCAGCGCCGTACTTGGCATGTTGATCCTGTTCACAGCGCGGAATAAAACCGGACCGGATTGACGGGCACCGCTGAAAGGCCTCGCCGGCAGTCGCCAAAAGCTGCATTCGGCTTATCGGAGCCGCTTTCCCAGACTGATTACGTCGTCTTCCGCGAAACCGATGGATCGATAAAAGCGGATGACGGCCGTATTGGACCGGCGGACCTGCAGATTGATCTTGGGGCACCCCACCGCACGCAATCTTTTTTCGGCGGCCTGCATTATTTTTCGCCCAATTCCCCGGCGCCTCAGATCGGGGGCCACAGCCAGGTAATTGATCCATCCCCGGTGGCCTTCATACCCTGCCATCACCGTTCCGACCAGGCGCCCCCTGGACCGCGCGATCAAAAACAGATCGGGTTGAAACCGCATTTTGGTCTCGATGTCCGCCACCGGATTATTTTGCGGCACCACCAGACGGCAGTCCTTCCAAAGGGTAATGACCGCTTCCTGATCTTCGGATTGGTATGGGCGGATGATCAGGGCCATCGGTTGTTTTCCTTTTTCGCCATATCCCAGGGCCTTTCTACGGCTGCCCCAGCCCATGACCCTAAGGGCGGGGCTTAATCTTTGGCGGTCTGAATCAGGTCGAGCACTTGGGGCAACAGGGCTTGGGTGGTACTCAGGCCTTCCTTGGCATAGATGGTTTCATTGCCTGACCAGTCGCCGAAGTACCCCCCGGCCTCGCGCAGAATCGGTGGGAAGGGGGCGCAGTCGTAGGGGTTGAGGACCGGGTCGAGCATGACCTCCATACGCCCCGTGGCCACCAGGGCATGCCCAAAGGCGTCCGACCAGCCGACGCTGCAGTAGCTATTCTTCAGGAAACGGCGCCAGGCTTTGAAACGTCCTGCCGGCTCGAAACCCTCAGCCCCGGTAAACCCAATGAAACTGCGGTCCAGGCGCCGGGTTGAGGCCACGTGGGTGCGCCGGCCGTTCCAATAGCAGCCGCTGCCTGTGGCCGCATAGATCATGTCGTTCAAAGCAGGGAAATAGGCGACGCCCACTTCGCAGCGGTTTTCGATTTCCAGACCGATCAGCACCGCATAGAGCGGTACCCCGCGAATGAAGGCCTTTGTCCCGTCGATGGGGTCGATGATCCAGCGAAAATCACTGTCATCGCCGATTTTGGCTTCCTGTTCTTCCCCCAGGATGGCATGGCGGGGATAGCGTTTCTCGATACGCGCGCGAATCAATGCTTCGGCTTTACGGTCGGCCACGGTGACCGGCGTGTCGTCCTCTTTGAAGTCCGGGCGCAGATCGGTCTGAAAATAGCCTAATGTCAGACGGCCGGCAGCGTGGGCGGTTTCAATGGCAAAGTCCAGGTATTCTCTCAATGATGCTTCCATAAAGACCTCTTTTCCGGATCATGTCTGTTGGCGCAATCAAAAATCATTATGGTACAATCAATTGTAACTTTCCTGGCAGAACAGCTACTTCCAGCCAGTTTGTGGGCGGCAGGGGGTCGCCATCCATTTGGACCGCGAACGGGGTGTCGGATTGCAGCCGAAACCGCCGGCCCTGATGATAACGGGTGAATGCCTGTGGCGGCCGGGCTCTCCGTGCGGCGGCATGAAACGCCCGCAGGAGGATTCCGGGGCTTGTACGTCGACGGGCAACCAGATCCAAACGCCCATCGCCCATGTGAGCATGGGGTGCCATGGCCCAACCCTTGGCATAGCAGCGCGTGTTGGCCATGATGGCGGCCTTAAACCGGCCGGGCAGCGGCGAACCGTCCTGATAGAGTTGGAAAGATGGCTCGGTCGGCGATGCCAGGGCCATGAGGGCCGCCAGAGCATAGACCGGATCGCCCCAGCGGCGGTAAAGGCTTTTCAGGCGGCCGGAGCGCAGCCGGTGCGCCAGTTCCACCACCCGTGCGCCGAACCCGATTTCAGCCATGGCCAGAAAAATTACGCGATCTTTTGCTTGCGGACGGGTTCGCATCATGCCCACATCAAGAAACTTTACTCTACCCGTTGTCAGGAGGGCAATGGCCGAATCCGATTGCAGGGGAATGCCCTGATCCCGGGCCACGACATTGGCGCTTCCGGTGGGAATAAAGCCGACCGGTATGGTTGCCCCTGCCCGTATCAGGCCGGCAGCCACTTCGCGAAGGGTTCCATCCCCGCCAATAACGACGACGCTATCGATGCCCTCGGCTAGGGAAGTGGCCAGTTCATGCTGCGCATGACCGGCAAAACGGGTCTTGAAGATCTTCACGACCTGCCCCCCGGACGACGTCAACCATCGACGGACGGGTGTGACAAGCCGCGGCGCGATCCCTCGCCCCGCAGCGGCATGATAAATAATGACCGTTTTTTTGCCGGTTGCCCGCATGGCGCCACCAAATCAGAATTAGGCCGTCAACACAAGACATCAGTCGGCCGGCGACCAAAGGGGGTAGACCAGTTGGGCCATCTCCGGTCGCTCCGACCAGCCACGGCAGCGATAGAAACCGCGTTGATACGATTCGCGTTGACGGTTGTGGGTTACGATCAAACGGGAGCAGCCCCGTCGACGGGCTTCATGGATGACCGTATCCAGCAAGCGCTGACCGATTTGTCGCCCGCGGTAGCAGGCTTCGACGAACAGTTCGGATACATACCCTTCCTGCCGGGGCAGGAAAAAACAGGGGCGCCAGTGGACGGACACGTAGCCGACGACCTGCTCATCACTCATGGTTGCAACCCATGCGGTTTGCGTCGCCCGGACATGGAATTCGCCGATGATGCTATCGACCTGAGCAATCTGTTCTTCCTTGGAAAGGCCGGAAAGATGGTCAAACCAGCCCAGCCGTCTGACAATGGTTGCAATGGCTGTTGCGTCCCGTCTTTCAGCGGGACGAATCGAAATATTTTGCATGGACCTTGATCATCACTCCTTTAGGCTTGAGCAGTGCGGCGGGCCGTTTGTACTCTACATCGGCAAGGAGTGCAAGGGGTCGATAGCGAGGAGGGCGCCGGTCCGAAATTTGTGATCGGCATGGGCGCGCTGGGCTGGGTAGCAAAACAGCGATAAGGCAACACCGTCGCAGCTAAAGGGTTCGGGTATTGCCATTGCGCCATGGAATACTCAAGGATAAAGGCCAAACCGGTAAACGGATATACTGTTTTCGGGTATACCGCGATTCTGGTCAATTGTGATATCTCTCAAAGAGTCTCAAGCCATTCGCAACAGGGCTGTTTTCTTTTGATGCGTTGCAGGTTGGCGATGGGAATGTCTGAAAAATCATCTTGTAATTTACTGCTGTTTTCATTAAATAAAGGCTAATTTTAAACGATTTCGATAAACACTTTTCTCATAAGCATTCTGGAGGAACTCCTTTGAAAAACTATCTGGTGAAAGACTTGATGGTGCCCCTGTCGGAGTACGCAACCGTGCCGGAGGGGTCAACTCTTTTCGAGGCCGTACTGGCGCTTGAAAAGGCGCAGGAAGAGTTCGACCACACCAAATACAAACATCGTGGCATCTTGATTTTAGATCAAAAGAACCGTGTTATTGGCAAACTGAGCCATTTGCATGCCTTGCGCGCTCTTGAGCCTAAAAGCGACGATGATAGCGGATTCAAAGATCTTAAAAACTTCGGTTTCAACGATACGTTTATCCGAAAGTTGCGGAAGCAACGGCGACAACAGTCAGCGCCGATTGAAGATCTATGCCGGAAAGCGGCGGAACTGAAGGTAGAGAATTTTATGCATATTACCGCCGAAGACGAATTTATCGACCATGAGGCGACATTGGATTTGGCCATTCATCAGCTGGTCCATGAGAAACTTCTGTCGCTATTGGTTACACGAAATGGGGAAATTATCGGGATTTTGCGTCTGGCAGATGTTTTCGCGGCCGTCTATCACACGATGAAGGAATGCACGATTTAACAGGGAACGCTATGAAATCACTCAAAGAACTTTTCGATCGGATCACGCAACGGGTCAACATCAATTTGCGGGAACTGAAATTTGACGTCAATCCATTTGTCAAAGACCTGGTCCCGTTTCATCAACTTGTTAAATTTTACGCCTTTTACGGCATTACGCCGCATCATCCGTTGGATTTTCAGTTTCGGCAGTCCAATCTGGCAGGTAGTTATTTTTTGGGCAAATGCTGTGCCACCAACTCGATTTTGTACAAGAGTGACATCCGCGGTGACGAACTCAAGAAAAAGGGTGATACATGTGAATTCCAGGGGTTTCGGATTCCTGTGTCAAGAGACGAAGCCATCCGAATCGAGGATAGCTTTTTGATTAAAACCCTTGTTCATAACTTTTCTCACGATCCGGAAACCTTGGAGAATTTTTTCATCAGGAATACCGTGTCGACGCATTATGCCAATATCCATGGATCCCCCACCGACGGCAGTTATTTGGGACCTTTTGCCACAGTCGACCTGACCACGATGAACGATTGTGTCATCGGAGCGTTCTCTTATGTTCAAGCAGGTGAAATCAGCCATCTTCATATCGAGCCCGGAACGGTCTGGGTGCGAAGCCCCAATAATTTCAACTTCCTGTACCGGTATCCACTCAACAAGCTAAACCATTACATTCATTTTACAGCGGGTGCCCCGCCCCAGGGTTTGTTGATCGATTTCGTAGAGGATCGCAAAGAAGCCTTCCAGAGGGTTTTCGAAACAATGAATATCGACCCCTCCGTGACCATACCCAACAATGCCTCGCTGGACCGATTCGCTGTGATCAAGCCCAAAACGCATATTAGTGAAAATGTGCTTGTGGCCCAAAGGGCCTTTCTCCAGAATTCGTGGATGGGTAAAGGCGCCAATGCCCAAGAGAACTGCTACATTATCAACTCACGCCTGGAAGGGTTCAATGTGACCGCCCATGGGGCCAAAATCATTGAAGCTGATTTGGGCCAAAATGTGTTTGTCGGCTTCAACAGCTTTCTGCGCGGACGCCCGGATTGCCGGTTGTCCATTGGCAAGGAGAGCATCATCATGCCCCATACAATTATTGATGTAAAAGAACCCTTGAGCATACCACCGGGGCACCTGGTCTGGGGGCTTGTGACAAGTCCGGCGGATCTTGAAAATAACAGTATTGAGCTAAAAGAACTCAATAAAATTTCCGAAGGTTTTTCACGCGGAAACATGTTTTTCGAGGGCAGCGGATCTAGCTTCGTTACGGCCTTTCGTGACCGCATTCATCATATTCTGGAAGCCAACGGGGCGCTTTATGATGGCATGAAAAATAGAGGCCATGCCCAGAAAAATCAGAACATATCCTTCAATACCATTCAACCCTATCCTGAAGGGGACTTGAAAGGATTGTATCCAACCATCATTATCCGTCCATAACCACAGCGTAAACTGCCCTCGCTTCGCAGTTGTGATCATCTGGTTTCGTCGATTGATCGTTGACTCGGTCGGCTATCTGGGCTAAATGCTCATAAAATTTTAGCCTGGGTGGTGTGCCCTTGCAGACGTACCGGCACGAACTTTGGCATTGGAATGGCAGCATTTCTCCGGGAACTCTAAAGCGACGGGAGCAGATTCTGTGTTGGCGATGAATAATTTTTTCCTGGCTGTATTCATCATCCTTGGGAGTGGCGTTTTGCCACTCTTTTTTTTATGGCGTCGCTTTGCCCTGATGAAGACCATTGCATCCCTGGGAATTTCTGCCGGCTGCTTAATCGGTCTGATCGATGCCATCGGCCCATTATCGAATGGTGTGGATTTGACGGCCTCGGCACCCTATCTGCGCGCCTTCGCCCTGACCTTCCGCATGGACGGGCTGTCGTCCTTTTTTCTGATTGCCATTTTTTTTATCGCGCTCTTGGCCGCACTCTACAGTTTGCACTACATGGCCGATAGCCGAAAAACGGTTCGCGTGGCTGTGCACTATCTCTTTTTTAGCCTCCTGGTGGCTTCAATGGCCTTGGTCGTCACCGCGGCGAACATGATCACCTTCATGCTTTGCTGGGAGCTCATGTCGCTGTCTTCGTTTTTTTTGGTGGTCTACAATTATGAAAACGAAGGAAATCGCAAGGCCGGTTACCTGTATTTTATCTTTTCCCAGGTAGGCGCAATGTTCATCCTGGCGGCCTTTGGGATCATCTATTCCCATGCCGCCAGCTTCGGTTTTGATGGCATTGCAGCGTTGCCGGAGACAGCCAAAATCTTGGTTTTTGCGCTGGCTTTTATCGGTTTCGGTTCCAAAGCCGGTGTATTCCCTTTTCATGTATGGCTACCCCATGCCCATCCGGCCGCCCCCAGCCATATCTCCGCCATTATGTCCGGCGTTATGATCAAATGTGGGATTTATGGGATTGTTCGCATCTATGCCCTCTTGGGTTGGCACGCGCCAATGTTCGGCTATATCGTGCTGGTGGCCGGTATGGTGTCCGGCATTCTCGGGGTGGTTTACGCTTTAGGGCAGCATGATATCAAGCGCTTGCTGGCTTACCACAGTGTAGAAAATATCGGCATCATTCTCATCGGCATTGGCCTGGGGATGATTGGCGTTTCCGCCGGCAACCCGGTCATGGCATTGTTAGGATTTGGTGGGGGCTTGCTGCATGTGCTGAATCATTCCATTTTCAAATCGTTGCTTTTCATGGGTGCCGGGATGGTGTTGCACAAAACCGGCACCCGCACGATCGATGTGCTGGGTGGTTTAATCAAGAAGATGCGCATCACCGGGGCGACCTTTATGATTGGTTCTCTGGCTATTTGCGGCCTGCCACCCTTCAATGGATTTGTTAGTGAATTTTTAATCTATATCGGCGGTTTTCGGGGGACGGCATTAAGCCAAACCGAATTTGCCCTGAGCCTGCTGGCCATTGTCAGCTTGGCGGTGATCGGTGGGTTGGCCCTGGCCTGTTTTACGAAAGTGGTGGGGATTGTTTTTCAGGGGGAACCACGAAGCGCTGCCGCGGAAGCAGTGGATGAAAAAGAGCTATCCATGATTGCCCCGATGGTAACACTGGCAGGTGCCTGCCTGGTGATCGGGGTGTTTCCGGGTGTGTTTGCCGGTATGGCCCTGAGGGCAGCGGAATCGTTGCAACTGGGTTACGGTCGTGTACCGCTGGCGCCTTTCATGCAGCTTACCGGCAACATTACACGGGGCGTCCTGTTGGCTTTTACGGTGTTCGTTCTAATTCTGGTTTTGCGTGCCTTTTTATATCGGGGCAAATCTGTTACGGCCTCCGGTACTTGGGGATGCGGATTTTCCCAGCCCACTGTCAGAATGCAATATACCGGATCGTCCTATGCCGGATCAATCATTGCGTTTTTTGGGCCTTTGGCGCCTCTGGAGGAAAACCATCCCCCAATCGCAGGGCGGTTTCCGGCCAAGACCCATTACCAAAGTCATGTCCATGACATTGCCGAACGGCATATGCAGCGTGTGATTGTGTCCCCGGTAATGGCCGCCTTCGATAAGCTTCGATGGTTGCAGCACGGTGATATCCACCTTTATATCGGTTATATCCTGCTGGCCATTGTGGTGCTGTTGTTTTTTGTCTGATTTGAAGACGGTGGCCACAGCACCCCACGGTAGCACTGTAAATATGACCGCTGCGGCAACCCATCTGATCTGCAAAAAAAGGATTGATAATGACATCCGTGCTTTTATTTTTTTTGGCGATATTGCTGGCCCCCTTCTATTCGGCGATCATCCTCAAAGTAAAAGCTTTTTTCGGCGGTAAAAAGGGACCGCCGCTACTGATCAACTACTACACGCTGGTCAAACTGCTAAAAAAGGGGTCCGTCTATAGCACCAGCACCACCGCCATTTTCAAGCTGGGTCCTATGGTGTCCCTGTGTGCCGCCCTAACCGTCCTGATGTTCCTGCCCATCGCGGGCCAACCGCCGATATTCACTTTCCAGGGCGACATCATTTTTTTGCTCTACCTTTTGGGGGTTGGGCGTTTTTTCACTATTGCCGCCGCCATGGATACCGCGTCGCCTTTTGAAGGCATGGGGGCGGCCCGGGAAGCCTACTTTCCCATTATCTGTGAAGCCACTCTATTTATGGTCCTGATTCTATTTTACGTTGTGACCGGTGAATTGAGTCTGGCGGCCTATTTCTCGGCCGGTCAGCCCGCAGGTTTTTGGCAGGCGGCCGGCGCTCCGCTGCTGTTTGTGGTCCTCGCGCTGTTTATCGTGCTATTGACGGAAAACTCCCGCGTACCGGTGGACGATCCAGCCACGCATTTGGAACTGACCATGATCCATGAGGTCATGGTCCTGGACCACAGTGGTCCTGATTTAGCTTTCATCGAACTGGGATCGTTCCTTAAGCTCTTCTTCTATGCCACGATGGTCACCCGATTGGTCTGTCCGGTGACGCTGGGCCATCCCGCGGCGGACCTTGTTGTTTTTCTTGCCACCATGGGCGTGGTGTACGTGGCCGTCGGCGTGATCGAATCGGTCATGGCCCGGTACCGCATGGACAAAGTGCCCCAGTTTGTGTTGACCTCCTTTGCGCTGGCCTTCTTTGCAACCGTTATTTCGTTGGAGTTTCTCAAATGATCCACCCGGTTGATACCCTTTTGGCATTAGTCCTGTTGTCCGTGCTGATCTCTTTCGGTTCGAGCCGGTTGCCGACCTTGATCAAGGCCCTGGCCTTTCAGGGGGTGGTCGTTTCCATCGTACCGTTTTTCATGGGGCATGAGTTGACTTTCGGTGGTGTGCTCTTCACCCTGGCCACCATGGTGATCCGGGGGATCGGAATTCCTTTGTGCATCTACCTGGCCATCAAAAAAGTCGCTATCAACCGGGAGGTTGAACCGATCATCGGTTATAACGCCTCCCTGCTGGCGGGACTGCTGCTGATTGTAGCGGCCGCCTTTGTGAGCCCGAAATTCAATTTACCCCAGACCAGCGTGCATGCCCTTCTGCTGCCAACGGCCATAACGCTCCTGGTGGCCGGCATGTTCCTGCTGATGGCAAGGCGCAATGCCATTGCCATGGTGTTGGGCTACATCATGATGGAAAACGGGATCTATGTGGTGGGGACCAGTTTTTCCCTTCGCGCCCACCATATCGTGGAATTCGGCATTCTGCTGGATGTGTTGGCCGGTGTGATGATCATGGCCATCATCCTCCAGAATATCAAGCAGACTTTTGACGATGTGGATACGGCGCATCTCAGGACGCTAAAGGAATAGGTTTTCGTATGGTTGAGTTTGTTTTTATCACGCCCATGCTCACCGGGATCGTTGCTTTTTTCTTGTCATCGACCGCCGGGCGTCCCCTGCTGGTGATTACCGGCGCGGTCCACTTGGCGTTGTCGCTTATGCTGTGGACTTTGCGGCCGGAGGCCATTTTCCCCGCCTATTTTGCCGTCACTCCCGAAGGGCTTTTATCGCTGCTCGTAATCTCATTGCTCTTCTTTTTGATTTCCGTATACTCCACAGCCTATCTTAAGGCCGCAGCGATAAGGTCGGAGCATATCTTCACCGGATCCATGCTGCTTTTCCTATCCACGATGACCATGGTGACGCTTTCCGATCACATTATGGTCATGTGGATTGCCATCGAAGCCACGACGCTGGCCAGTGCACCGCTGATTTATACCCATCGGTCAGCGGCATCCCTTGAAGCCACCTGGAAATACGTGCTGATTTGTTCTGTCGGCATTGCGTTGGCCTTGCTGGGATCGGTGTTTATCACCCTGTCCACGGATGTGGGCGGCGTGGACGTGCCGGTAGCGTTCTCGTCACTGACGGATGTGGCCCGACAACTGGACCCGTTGTGGCTCAAAACAGGATTTGTTTTCATTTTGGTGGGCTATGGTACCAAAATGGGACTGGCGCCCATGCACACCTGGCTGCCCGATGCCCACAGCGAAGCCCCCAGCCCGGCCTCGGCCCTGCTTTCGGGCGTGCTGCTCAATTGCGCCTACCTGGGAATTTTCAAGACCAACAAAATCATGCACGCGGCCGGTTTGGGCGATTTTTCGGGTACGATCCTGATGACCTTCGGCCTGGTGTCCATTTTGGCAGCGGCCACCTTCATACTGAAACAGACGGAGTATAAGCGCCTGCTGGCTTATTCGAGTATCGAAAACATGGGGATTATAGCCTTTGGGACCGGTATCGGAGGATTAGGGGCTTACGGGGCTGTTTTATGTCTGATCCACCACAGCTTGATCAAGTCCTCACTCTTTCTATGCTCTGGTAACATTTTATTAGGCTTTGGCGATCGCCTCATCGCCGCCACGGGGCAGCTGGCGCGACGTATGCCCAAAACCTTTGTGGCCTTTTTCGGTGGTTTTGCCGGAATTTCCGGGTTTCCCCCTTTCGGGATTTTTATCGGTGAATTGTTAATCATCATGGCTGCCTTTCGAGCTGGACATTATCTGGCCATTGGGCTTTTCATCCTGAGCCTCTGTGTTATCTTTGCCGGTTTCGCACGGCACGTCATGAAAATTTCTTTCGATCACGTCGATGCTAAGATTCAGATTGAAGAGAAGTCGAGCATGGTCTGGCCACAGTATGCGCTGTTGACAACATCCCTGGTGCTTTGTTTCTGGATGCCGGAGACCTTATATCAAACCATTGTTCAAGCGGTCGCGACCATGGGTGGAGGGTTTTAATGCAGACGGATTTTCTAGAGATCGCCAATGGGAAAGCGGTTGAGCGGCATCGTATTCCCCATCTGGCATTCGACGATTTTCGCACCCAGGCCATGGCGATTGTCAATGGCGGCGGCAAGGTCGTTCAATACTTTGGCTACGAAGAAGGTGATGGCATAAAACTATTGGCTGTTTTGCGCACGGAACGCCTGCTTGTCGCCGGATGTGATGCGCCTGAGGCATACCCATCAATGAGCCTGGCCTGCGAACCGTTTCACCTGTTTGAGCGGGAGCTTGCGGAACAGTTTGCGATCAGGCCTGAAGGGCACCCCTGGCTGAAAATGGTGCGTTACCACCCCAACTACCGTGGTCGCGATGATATCTTCGGAAATGATTATGAGGCGGATATCCCCGGAAACTATAATTATTATGCCGTTGAGGGGGAAGAGGTTCACGAAGTGGCCGTGGGGCCGGTGCACGCCGGTGTGATCGAACCCGGGCACTTCCGGTTCAACTGTATCGGCGAGCGGGTCATGCACCTGGAGATTCAATTGGGCTACCAACATAGGGGGATCGAGCAGCTTTTAATGAATGTCGATGCCCGCCGACTGCCGATCATTACCGAAGGTATCGCCGGCGATACCGCCGTGGGGCATGGTCTTTGCTATGCCCAGGCCATCGAAGCCTTGACCGGGACAATGCCCGACGCTGGTTCACGGATCATCCGAACAATCGGACTGGAACTGGAACGGCTACAGAACCACGTGGGTGATTTAGGCGCCTTGAGTGGTGATGTGGCGTTTTTGCCACCGGCCAACTATTGCGGCCGCATGCGGGGTGATTTCCTCAACATGTCGCTTTGGCTGTGCGGTAACCGGTTTGGCAAGGGACTTGTGCGGCCCGGCGGGGTCAGGTTCCCCATGACCGACGTGGACCGGGAGACCCTTGCCGGCCGATTGAAGGAACTGAAACCCCAAGTGTGCCACACCATGGAATTGCTTTTTGCGACGCCGAGTGTACGGGCCCGTTTTGAGGATTGCGGGGCCGTCTCGAACGACGACGCGCATAAACTTGGATTGGTCGGCCCGGCGGGGCGGGCCTGCGGCATCGCCTACGACGTTCGACGGGAGTTTCCCACTGAACATTACGCGCAGCTGGATATACCGGAAAATGCCAAATCCAGCGGTGATGTATATGCTCGGGCTCGTATGCGGGCCGACGAAGTGTTGCAGTCAATGGATATTGTGGAATCTTTGTTGAGGGATCCGGTATCAACCCACTGTGTGGAGACGACGCTTAAGGCGCCCATGCCTTCCGCTATGGTGGTGACCCTCAACGAAGCCTGGCGCGGCGAAGTGTCCCACTGTGTGCTGACTGACGACAGCGGCCAGATCGTCCGTTATAAGGTCAAGGATCCCTCATTTCACAACTGGAACGGGCTGGCCATGTCCCTGAGGGATACGGGGATCTCTGATTTTCCATTAAACAACAAGAGCTACAACCTATCCTACTGTGGATTTGACTTATAGAAACGTGTCAGTTGCGAAAAGATGAACGGTTATGATAAAAACCCTGCAAAATCGATTCGAACAAGGCTATCGTACTTCCAATTATCCTAACGAACCGATCCAATTGCCGGAGCGCTATCGCGGTCGTCCGCAAATCATTCCGGACGCTCCGGCTGAACTGGTCTCCCGTTGTGCAGCCGCTTGCCCACAGGAAGCCATCGACGTCGATGAAAAACGCATCGACATGGGCCGTTGCGTTTTCTGCGGCACCTGCGAGCGTTTGTCGGGAGGGCGATTTGTGTCGTTCACGCAGGATTTTGAAATCGCGACCGCTCAAAAAAGGGATTTGGTTACCAACGGTTCCCTGCCGGCCTTGGCGAGTCATGCCAAACAGCATTTTAAAAAACTGTTCGGGCGTTCTCTACAGCTTCGGCAGGTATCGGCGGCAGGGTGCAATTCCTGCGAGGCGGATCTGAACGTGCTGGCCACTCCTTTTTTCGATTTGGCGCGTTTCGGTATCAATTTTGTCGCTTCTCCACGCCATGCGGATGCCATTGTCGTGACCGGACCAATTTCGAGAAATATGAAAACAGCCGTGCTTCAGACCTATGCCGCCGTACCGGACCCGAAGGTGGTGATCGCCGTCGGCAGTTGCACCATATCGGGGGGGCCGTTTAGGGGAAGTCCCGAAATCACAGAGGGCCTCGACCAACTGCTTCCCGTGGATTTGTTTGTACCGGGATGTCCGCCCCATCCGTTGACCAATTTGCACGCTTTCCTATCGTTTTTCAAATAAAGGAGGTTTTCCATGAAAACTTTCACGGTATCAGACCTTATGGTTCCGCTTTCCGAGTATGCCACCGTGTCTGAAGATGCCACCTTGTACGAGGCTGTTTTGGCGTTGGAAAAAGCCCAAAAGGAGTTCGACGACACCCGCTATCGACACCGTGCGATTCTCGTCTACGATAAAAGCGGCAAAATTATCGGGAAAATAAGCCAGATCGATGCCTTGAAGGCTTTGGAGCCGAAATATGCGGAGTTGATCACTGATGGCGCTACGCGTCATTTTGGGTTCAGCAACAAATATATTCAGGGCATGCTGGAACAATTTTCCCTTTGGGCCGGTCCGATGACGGATATATGTCGCAAAGGCATTGACCGGAAGGTGAAAGACATTGTCTACGCGCCGGCGTCCTCCGAATATATTCCCCAAAAGGCCCCCCTTGACGTGGCGATCCATCAATTGATTGTGGGAAATCACCAGTCTTTGCTGGTCACCGGCGAAGGTGAAGATATCGTCGGCATCCTTAGACTTACCGATGTGTTTGCGGCGGTTTTCCATACATTGAAGGCGTGCAAAATAGACGACTAGATCGATCTGCACAGAATCGATCCCAAAATAAAGCCATTTGACTGAGGAGGTAGTGAATATGAGTGAAGCTGTGGCTGGCGCCCCGAGCCAGATTAACTGGAGGAAACTGATTTTCCTCTTTACGGGGATCATCCTGTTTGTGGTGGTTTACTACTCGTCATCCTGGCCCGATGCTATCGATCCGATGGGGAAGCATTTCGAGCTGACCCGAGAAGGCAAGGGGGCCCTGGCGGTTTTCCTGCTGGCCGGCACCTGGTGGGTGTTCGAGGTGGTGCCCATTGGAGTGACCAGCCTGGCCATTGGCGTTTTGCAGGCCCTGTTTCTGATCCGGCCGGCCAAGGTGGCCTTCAAGGACTTCATGGACCCGTCGGTCATGTTCATTTTTGCTTCGATCGTCATCGGACTGGTGTTTACCAAGACAGGGCTGACCCGTCGACTGGCCTATAAAATGCTGGCCATCGTGGGGGAGAAAACCAGCATGATCTATCTGGGCTGTTTTGTGGTGACGGCAGCACTGACGCATATCATGGCCCACACCGCTGTGGCGGCAACGATTTATCCCCTGCTGGTGGCCATCTACTCCCTCTATGGCGAGGGGGACAAACAGACCAAGTTCGGCAAGGGGCTTTTTATCGGCATGGCCTACGTGGCCGGCGCCGGGAGCATCGTCACGCTGCTGGGAGCGGCCCGCGGGGCTGTGGCCCTGGGGTTTTACACCGACATCGTTGGTGAGACGATTTCGTTTTTTCAACTGACCTACTACATGTTTCCGGTTGGCTGGATCATGACCTTCCTGCTGTGGGGCTTTTTCATGATCTTCTTCAAACCGGAAAAGGCCACCATCCCCGGGCTGCGCGAGAAAGCCAAGCGCCTTTACACGGAGTTGGGACCGCTCACGCGCAATGAAATCGTTGCGACCCTTATCGTCGGCGCCTGTATCCTGACCATGTCCCTGCGCTCTTTTGTGCCCATCCTGAAACCGGTGGATAAAACAGGCATCATCCTGATTTCCACCATCCTGTTCTTTATCACAGGGATTCTGGATATCGATGACCTGGAGTCGGTGCCCTGGAATATCATTCTGCTTTTTGCCGGCGCCATGAGCATCGGTTTCTGCCTTTGGGAAACCGGCGCGGCCAAGTGGCTGGCAGTCAACTGGCTGGTCATGTTCCAGGAAGCCAACTGGTTCATTTTCACCATGAGCATTGCCTTTTTTGTTATGATGATGACCAACTTCATCATGAACGTGGCCGCCATCGCCATTTCGCTGCCGGTGGCTTTCGTCATCGCGCCTTATTTGGGGGTGGCCGCAGAAGTTATCCTGTTCGCCTCGCTGGTGACCGCCGGCATGCCCTTCCTGCTGCTTGTAGGGGCGGCGCCCAACGCGATTGCCTATGACTCCAAACAATTCACAACCGGCGAGTTTTTCCTCTACGGCATACCGGCCAGCATCATGCTGATGGTCGTCGTGGGTTTCGCCGTTTTTGTCCTTTGGCCCATCATGGGCATGCCGGTGACGATTCCACAGTAACGTTGTCACCACGATAGATTCAGAGGGTTTTGTTCTGCCAGAACCCCGGCCTTCTCTATGAGATTTGGCCGGGGTTTTGTTTTATGAAACCGGGTGAGCGCAAAGTCGCTGCTCCAAGGGGTTGCTGACGGCTGGGGGAAGACAGTGCGTTGCGCGAAGCTTGAAGGGTGAAGACAATAGATCGGGGAAATGGATAAGAGAAGTGCGGATGGGGCCGGGTATCCGCACTCCTTAGCGGCGTTGATCAGGAAAGGCCACATTTAAGCAAGCGTTCACGCACGACTTCGAAAATATCGCCAAAGCGGACGACACCGGTGACCGTATCCCCGTTTTTGACGATCAGGGGTTGATGGACACCCATGACATAGAGGCTCAGGGCTTTTTCCAGGGTGTCTGTTTCCTGGATATATTCCGATTTTTCGGGGACGTGCATGGCATCGGCAACCGTAACGTTGCCACCCCGTGCACACACATCTTCCACAGGCTCCAACCAGAGATTGAGTTCCTGGACGGCTTTGCGCACAAAAGCGTCTGTCAGTGTTTGCTCTTGCCGTGCTTTTTGAACCTTATGAAAATTGGGTTCCAAAGCGCGAAAGATGTCGATCATGGTCACCTTGCCGATGAAAAGACCCTTATCATCCACAACGATGGCATCACGATGGGCGTGTCCCTGTTCAGACTGGCGTTTTTTTTCAAGGGCCGCCAGAACATCAACCAGGCGATCCTCTTTTTTGACGGTTACATAGTTGGCAATCGGGATCATCAGTTTCTTGGTTAAAATGTCTTTCACGTTGGCACCTCACTCGATCCGAAATGGTTTACTCTGGTGTCGAAGACAATGATAGAAAAAAGACCTACGCTACCAAAAAATCAAGCAAAATGAAATAACAAAGGCGAACAGGAATTGCCTGCATAAAAAGAGGCCGACACTCATTGTCCTCAGCGGAACAACGGTCAGATTTCACCGAGATTATTGGCAGCGAAATCCCAGTTGATCAAGTGGTCGAAGAAGACATCGATATATCGCTCCCGTCGGTTTTTATAGTCCAGATAATAGGCATGCTCCCAGACATCGAGAACCAAAAGTGGTTTAATGCCCTGAACAATGGGCGTGCCGGCGTTGGCAGTGTTCAATACCTGAAGCTTGCCATCTTGCAGCACCAGCCAGGTCCATCCGCTGGCAAACAGATTGCGGGCTTTATCCGAAAAAGCTTCACGGAAAGCAGTATAATTTCCGAAAGACTTGTCAATCCATTCCCGCATCAGGCCGTCCGGTTCACCTCCCCCTTCAGGCGTCATGCTGTTCCAGTAGATGGTGTGATTGTAGACCTGGGCGGTGTTGTTGAAGATGCGGCTCTGGCGATATGCTTTGGGCTGATACGTTTGACGCATGATTTCGATCAGCGTTTTTTTCGCCAGGTCTGTATCCGCTACCAGTCGATTGGTCGTGGCAACGTATCCGCGGTGATGTTTGCCATAATGGATTCGCAGGGTTTCTTCGGACAAGTGGGGTTCCAGCGCATCCAGGGCATAAGGCAGGGATGGCAGTCGAAAAGGCTGGTTGCCCTTGTCCTGGTTGCGCGAACAGCCGAATGGGGTCAACCCCAATGCCGCCATGGCAGCTGTGCCGAATGACCACTTCAGGAATGCCCTTCGCTGCATGATTCGTCTCCTTTTGGCAATCTTAACTGTTGATGTTTGCGCTCCGATTCCTGTCGGTGTGGGAACATGGCCCAACGCCTATCCCTCCGCCTGGGGCAAAGCCGGCCGGACTTTCAAGACAATTTCTTTGCGGATTTGCACCGTGCCCGGTTTGGCGCCGTGGGGTTTGGTAACATAGCGGGCCCGTGTCGCCGATACCGGCACAATGCCGCCCTGGCGGGACTTGCTGTGGTAAGCCGCTATCGCAGCAGCCATTTTCAAGATGGCCCGGTCCGGTTCCTGGCCCTTCGGAACCCGCAGAATCACATGGCTTCCCGGCTGCCCCCTGACATGGAACCACCAGTCATTCGGTGCCGCCATATGCAAGCTCAACCGGTCGTTGTCCATGTCGGTGCGGCCGGCCAGAACGACCCAGTTTGGCGCAAGAATGTACTCGAAAACACGGGGCGGCGCTTGTCGATATTGCGATGGGTGAGTTTGGGGCATGGGATTGAATCCAGGACGAAGGGTGAACGCTTTCAGGACCATTATGAACCATAGTCAATGCTTACATATATGAAAATAGTATAGATTTCAATAGATTAATTATGATTAGAGGTGTATTTAGAGGCTGGTGCACCGGTGAGAGGCCAACGAACATTCCCGAGAAATTGGGGGACATTACGCCGGGGGCGGCACAAAGCGAACGCCGATTAAGAAGCCATGGGATGTCCCTCTATGATGGCTTTGGCACCAAACAACTTCCGCCCTGTATCCTTCCTCAATGGCGTGGTTTAAGGTATCGGATCGGGGATCTCTGGAATTAATGATGACTTGTGAGCCCGGTTCCAGGAAGTTTTCGGAGATCAATTGCATGCCGCCCCCACAGCAGTTGCACATCTGGGCTGAATGGCTTTGGCGTGCACCGTCAGGCTGGACGAAGACGGGTGCCTCCCGATATTTTCGGAGAAATGATCGGCGGATATATTTCATTTAATCCCCCTAATGGCACGCCCCGAGATGGCGATCTACTATCAAAATGTATGTCGTCTATCCGGACAAGCAAGAAAAAGAGAGACCGATCGAATGCATCGAACGTGTGCTTCATCCGTTCAACTTCGCGTTCTATGGGGAAACCGACAATAACAACTGGGAACTAGGATAGGCGTCTTGACGTTTGGGCAAGGCTGGTGCCGATTCGGGTAATGCCGGAAGTAAACGTGACGATCTATAGACAGCTTCACTAATAGTGATACTGTCGTTAAATGTCAAACAGAAAGGTTGGTGAAGCGTTTCGAAAGCACCCGTTAAAGCGAGGGTGTAAAATAATAACTTATCAATGGGTTGCAAGCTTTCTATCGCGGTTTTCCAGGGCGGACGATTTGGATTTGAGGGCTTCGATATGCTGGGCTTTGAGACACGCCATTATATGGCCCAGGCTGTAAGCTAAATAGTATCGTTTAACATTGGAAACGTACCGGACGGTTTCCGATCCGATAAGGCGCATGGCGGCAAATTCGGTGTGATGAAACCACTGGTTGGGATCGTACCCGAGTTTATCGGCTAATCGGCGGCATTGTTGTATACGGTTCGGACCGGCGTTGTAAGCCGCCAGGATAAAGTGGATCCGTTCATGGGGCGGAAGCTCGGGCGCCGGGAAGTAGATATCCCGCAATACCGCAAGATATTTAGTCCCGGCATGCACATTGTTCTCGGGGTTGTTGAGGTTTTGGATGTCGATGTGCGTGTCGTTGGATGTCGATGGCATCACCTGCATGAGGCCGATGGCACCGGAACGCGATCGGCGTTGGTGCTTCATTTCCGATTCCTGATAGGCAACGGCGGCCAGGAGCATCCAGTCGAAACCGTAGCGCGCACCATATTTTCGAAAAAGAGGGGCGTACCGGGAAAATTTGGCATAATCGGTTGGGGCGAGTGGGTTGCGGATCCAGCGCGTCTGTTTAAAGTATTGGCGATAGTAAATATTACCGAAATGGGATCCACGGCGACGGTTCAGGAGAAAGCCGTTCAGTTTTTCTTTTAGGGCGGGATTGGTTTTACGCACCATCCAGGCAATGGGGGTATGCTCACTGATTTCTGGAAATTCCAAGATTTTAAGGTTGGGCAGTGTTTCAGCCCAGATATGGGCAATATGACTTTCGACAATACTCAGTTCGATGACGCCGGCGTTGATCAATTCCAGGATATCCTCACTGTTGAGGATGCCGTTGGTTCGTTTGACCTTGAGCGGGGCCAGATTCCGAACAAGCAGGCGGGCGTTGACGCGGCGAAGGGTTTTGCTTGATTCCCATCCGGGTTGAACATAAATGCTCCGGTTGCTCAAATCGTCGATATGGTTGATGGGATCTGTTTGGGAATGGGCAACCAGCACTTCGCTGACGCTTTTCAGATAGGGAATCGTAAAATCAGCTCCTGCACGACGTTCCGGTGTCATGCGGACGCCGGCGGCAATGATATCGCCAATACCGGCCTTCAGACAGGGAAGGAGCAGATTTTCAGGCACGGGAATAAATTCAACGACGATCGGCAGCCTTCCATAGACGGGGCCGCGATTCAAATGCGCCTCGAAATCCTTCAGCAGGCGATACTCAAATCCGTAACCCTGACCTTTGGAAATAAAATAAGTTGACGGTGCATATGTCGTCAATACCCGTATGGTGCGCCGGCGGAGCATATCGGGGAGATCTTCGGTATGTGCTTCGCGAATGCGCGATAATTGCGGTACAATGGTCAGCAATGCTGCTTGGTTGTAGTAGTAATCCAGCTTGCAAAACTCTTCGCTAAGAGAAATGCGGGGGTCGTGCTGTTTATTGAGAGCGGTTTTCCAGACATTCTGCATGTAGGGGGAATAAGGTTTCAGCAGGGGGGCATAGGCATATCCCAAAGCAAGGGATTCATCGCGTTGGTTCGCGTGTTTTTCAAAAATAGCGGCCCAGTTATTCCCGATAAAATCGGTTCTGATCCATTCTCCGGGCTGAATGGCGCCGACGACTTGGGCATCGATATGGCGGTCTGACATGATCACAAGCGGTATGCTGACGGTGCGGAGATGCCCCCATGGCTGTGCCAATGCAAGGGGTTGCAGGACCGATACGCCGAGGAGACAAAACAATGGCAACAATCTTTTGGCGGATAATATCATGGCAGCATCGATACGTTACAGAGCTGATGGGACGAACAGCGTTCAGGTGGCGATATCCTTAGCGTGTCTAGTCGATGGTTGTTGCCATAAGAATAATCTGCAGCGTGCGGAAGGGTCAAGCTGAAAGAACAATTTCATCGGAGCTCTTGATTGGGGGGTATCTCGGTTTTGCATGGGATACCGCACATAAAATCGCAAAAACGTTGAAAAAGATGGCCGGTACCGAATTGGAACCGGAAGGAAGGCAACGTCAGGGCTTCATTGCTGCCGTCTTCGGGCACCGCGTATCGAAATCTCTTGCAGCCCTTCCAGGAAGGACCGCGTGAGTCGGTTGTCGGTGATGTGGTTTACAATCCCGCCGTGTTGTCCGATACCGCGGATGATGCCATCCGCCAGGAACCAGCTTAACAGTTGGCGGCCCATTTCATGGCGGTTCGGCGTTACCACTGGTTTATGATGGGGGAATGGCTCCGGGGATGGCAGAAAACCGTCCTTGTCCATGCATTGTTTTATGAAGTTGAGGAGGCGGGACAGGCGCATGAGGGTAAGACTCGCGTTGGAGCCGGTCATGTGATCGAGCGGCAGGGCCGTGGAACGCCAACAGAGTGGGGAAGAGGGGAGAACGCCCCTTTCTTGGCAATAGGAAAAATCTTGACTGGCCGGCGCCGGGTAATAAATGGAAAGGCCGACCAGCACGCGACGCGACGCCAGGAATAAAAGGTCCCTGACGGATGAAAGCGGATCCTGGGCAGGGGCGCCGGCGATAATGTAGCCGACGGCACTAAGATCCAACGCTTCCGCCCAGCCCAGAACGCGATCAAAGGCATCGCGAACATAAGGCCTTCGGAATCGTCGGGTTTGGTCCTGGTCGCAGGAGCCGAGGGAAAGATTTAATTCCCGAAAACCGGCCTTTCGCATCCGGGCGATTCGTTTTCGATTCAAAGTGGGGGCATAAATACCATTCATGGCGCGGAGTTCCGGTGGTTGCTCACCGAAAAATGAAATGATTTCGGTAAGCAGACGGTCGAACCACTCCCGGTCCATGGACAGGTTCTCGTCTTCGAAATCAATGAGACTGATGTGATGCCCGCGCGCCGCATGTCGGATTTCCTGCATGACGTGATCCACGCTGCGGCGGCGGTAGGGCGTGCCGGTATGGGCGCCCATACAGCAGTAGGAACAGTGCATGGGGCATCCCCGACTGGCGGCAATGACCAGTGTGTCTCCACCGTTTCGGCGGTAATATCGGGTTTTCACCAATTCCGTTGCGGGTGTCGGCAATTGATCCAGATGATCGACATAAGCCGGTGAACGAATGCATCGTGCGCCATCTTTCCGGTCATAGGCAATGCCGGGAACCGACGCCAGCGGTCCGTTTTCCCGAAGCCTGTCGGCCAGGACCGGCAGCCCCACCTCGCCATCGCCCCGCAGGACGAAATCCACGGCGGGGTGGTCCAGAAGGCGATCCGGGAATTGGGTGGGATGGTGTCCCCCCATTACGATCCGGGCGTCCGGGCACGTTGATTTAACGATGCGGGCGCATTCGAAAGCCATATCTTCATAGGCCGAAAACAGGGACGCAATACCGATGAGAAAGGCGCCGGAGCGACTGGCTTTTGCGGCAATGGTTGAAAGCGCATAGCCGTAATGGCGGTACTGGTGAAAGAGGCCGAAGGGGGAAAGGTCGGCGGACGTGTACAATGCTTTCAGGTAATCCAGTTCTGGTGGGAGGGGCGCCGGACGCGATTTTCCACGGGCCAATCCGTCAAGAACCGCAACCCGGTAGCCTTTGTCTATCAGGACGGCGGCAATGTTGATCAATCCGTAGGGAAGGGTGCGCTTGGCGGTGAGATAGAAATCTTGAATGGGCGGCTGAATCAGCAGGATATCACACGGCTCGGCGCCGGTCGCAAGCAAATGGTGCCCCTTCGGCCTGGTGGCGGTCAATGGCCGCCGCATCCGCACCCGCAGTCCCCACCACAACCGTTTTGATCGGCCGCCTGGGCCATGGCCCGGACGATTTCCCGTGGATCGGGATCACTGACGGAGATAATGGAGACCGTTAGATCGAGTATATCTGGAAGGTCGGTTGACACGAGTGCCCTTCGCAGGGAGGTGCTGAGATGGGCGAAGGTCGGAAAAACCTTTTCCCGGGGTATACTCAGGTGTAATTGGTCGCCAGCGACTTTGTGAAGAAGATCATACTCGAAAGGGCACAAGCCTTCACTGGCGGTACCGCATATAAATTCAAAAGGGGTTTTGCCGGAGGTCGTTTGCAGTTCAAGCGTAATTTTTTTTAAATGATCGACGGCTGCTGTCATGCATTTCTCCCCATTGGGCCTAACGTCATATGAACAGAAAACTAGTAGACATATATGTACGAATTACGTGACTGGCAACCGCTAAAAACAGCTTTCGATCGATTTTAAGAATTGGGGGACGGTACTGCCAGCAGGCTGGACTGGACGTCAGGCCGCGCGCCCCTTCATCCAGTTCACGAGGGCTTTGATGCGGTCTTCCTGCTGCTTGGTCAGGTTTTTGAACTGGACGCCGATCCCATCTTCTTTGATGTAAATGACGTCGGCATAGACGCGGAAAATGTCCGGGAATTTAGGGTGAGAAAATGCTAACGCGAGTTCATCACCAACTTTGAAGTCTTCTTTAGTGCCGATAAACAACCCATCGGGGGAAATATCTTCGATATAATCCGTATAAAATCGATTGCCGGCCGAAAAGTTGACGATCAGGGAAGAGGGTTTGCGGGGATGATTGGGGCGTCCTCGGGTGATCGCACTGGTATATTTTTGGATTTCAGGCTTTTTATGGCGATAAAGCAGTTCCTCGGCCAAACGCAGCATGATGAGCTGTTGTTTCTCGGACATGCCCACCACCGTCTGGATCAGACGGGAGAGGGTTACATTGTATTTGCGTCCCTCCAGATCGATGGGGTCCATGCCTCTATCCTTGCCTCAATGCGGCGAAATGAATTGTGTTGTCCGATGGAGCCAAGTTAATCATATTTTTAATGGTTTTTCAAATATTGCGGATCGGCTTGGGAAGCCGACAGCCGGCATGGAGCCAAGCTCCCCCCTGTTCTTGCATCAGGGCGTTATGCGTTACGACTGCGATTGAGGAAGATATCCAGCCGCTCAACCGCCAGCGAACAGGTGAGGGTCAGCATCAGATAGAGCAGGGTGACCGTTATCCAGATTTCGAACGTTAGATAGGTGGACGCCATGAGTTCCATGCCCCGAAAGGTCAGTTCCTGAATGGAAATGACGGATACGATGGCGGAGTCCTTGATGGTGGAAATGAACTGGCCGGAAAGAGGGGGCAGAATGCGCCGAACCGCCTGGGGGCCGACGACATGGATCATTTGCTGGCGGGGTGTCAGGCCCAGCGCTGCGGATGCCTCCCACTGTCCGGTCTCGATGGACTGGATGCCGGCCCGGACGATTTCGGTGATATAGGCGCCCTCAAACAGGGACAGCGTTATCAGGGCAGACAGAAAGGCGGGTAGTTCCGACGGCGGTGCCAGTAGGACCGTCAAGCCCTTTTGTATGGAAGGCGGCGAATTCTCCGCCAGCGATTGAATTCCCAATACCGGCATCAACTGATCACTGATAAAAAAATAAAAAATGAAAATGAGCACGAGGGGCGGCGTATTGCGGATAAGTTCGACATAGCTTGCCCCGAGCATGCGGCGGAAGGGCCGCCGGCTGATGCGGGTCAGTCCCATGACCACCCCGATGAGGGTGGCCAGAATGGTGCCCCAAATACTGAGACGGATCGTGTTCAAAAAGCCACGGGAAAGGGTATTCAGGACCCAACGACCAGTGTCGGCGTCATATCGTATGAGGTATTGGGGAATCAATTCCCATCGCCATTTGTACTGGAGCCCGGCGGATACGCGATGATAGATATAATAAGCCGTTATCAACAGCAATACGCCAAGGACGATGTCAAGCAGTGGTATGCGGCGATTGAAAAGAATCAAGAGGTATCGTACCTATCCTGATGCCGCGTCGGCCCATCTGCCTGCGGGCCGACGGCGGCACCCTGTCCCCATGGGTTATTGCAGATTTTCTTTCCAGTCCTGGGTCATGAACCAGTAGGCTTTGCGTTCGGCCAGCCACCCCTCGGCCGCAACATACTGAATCCAGTTGTTGAAAAAATTCAAGGTGTCGGCATCCCCTTTGCGAACGGCGAACCCGATGGGTTCTTTGGTGAACGTATCCTTGATCGGTAAAAAAAGCGTATCGGGATGCTCGATGGCCTGAAAGGCCGGCGTCGGCGCCGAAGCCACGGCAGCGTGGGCCTTTCCGTTGATGACCTCCTGGAAAATCTGGGCCTCGCCGTCGAACTGGCGCAGGGTGGCCTTGGGCATATATCTTTTGGCGGCCATTACCGAGGTGGAACCGAGCTTGACGGCCAGGATCACATCGGGCCGATTGAAATCTTCCAGCGATTGGAACCCGGCTGCCAGTTTTTTGCTGGCCACCAGGGACATGCCCGAGTAGTCGTAGGGCTGGGTAAAATTGATCTTCAGGTTGCGGCTGGGAATTATGCCCATACCGCCGATGATGACATCGAATTTGCCGGTCAGAAGGGCCGGGATGATACCGGACCATTTGGTGGGAACGAATTCCACCTTGACGCCCATGTCGGCGGCCAGGCGGGTGGCGACATCGATTTCAAAGCCGATCAGCTTGCCGGTTTTATCCCGCATGGCCCAGGGAACGAAGGTGTCCATGCCGACGCGCAGGACGCCTTTTTTCATGACTTGGTCTATCGTGCTTTCCTGTATCAGTTGTTGCTGCAGTTCGCCGGCGATAACAGTTCCCGCCAGCATAAGCAGGGCGATGAAGACCAGCAATGTCTGGAAAACAGGGCGATTTTTCATGATGGGCTCCTTTTGGCTGCAAGGGTTGGCTGCAGCGGCTCCGTTCGTTTTCGCCGGCGGTTCAACCGGCCGTTCGAAGACGTCGCTCCAGCAGATTGATCAATAGCGACAGGAATACGGTCAACAGCAGATAGATGGCCGCAATCGTGAACCAGATTTCGAATACCAGATACGTTTCCGCAATGATCGATTGCCCCTGCATGGCCAGATCGTAAATCGCGATGGTGCTCACCAGCGCGGAATCCTTGATGAGCGAAATGGCCTGACTGGCCAAAGGCGGCAAAATCAGGCGTGTGGCCTGGGGCAGGATAATGTGACGATAGGTCTGGGGCATGCTGAACCCCAGGCTGGAGGCGGCTTCCCACTGCCCGCGGTGGATCGAGACGATGCCGGCACGAAATATTTCGGAGGCGTAGGCCCCCTCGAACAGGCTGAGGGCCATGACGGCGGAGGCAAAACGGCTCCAATCAAACACCGGTGCCACCACAAAATAAATAAAAAACAACTGTACCAATAACGGGGTGTTGCGAATGCTCTCCAGATAGGCTCGGGACACAAGATTGGCCAGCAATGATCGGGAAAGGCGCAGAAATGCAGTCGTCAGGCCAATCAGGGTTGCCAGCACAAGACTGACGGCCGTAATTTTCAAGGTTACGGCAAGTCCTTTGAGAAGGGGGCCGGCCACCCATTGGCCAGCATCCATGCTGAAAAGATAACGGGGGATGCGATACCATTGCCAGTAGTAGCCCAGCGTCTCCGATCCCCGCAGCAGGACGTAGACCAGCAGCCCGGCCAGGGCGATGAATTTCATGAAATCCAGCCATGGCAGCCGGCGGATTCCAGCGCTGGTATGCTCCCAAAGCTTCATTTAAGGCGTATTCGTTGCGGTCGCCATGTGGGCGGATGGTCAGTGTTAGGGCAAGAGATGGTTTCGGCCGTCAGCCGTTCGTAAGGACTATTCGGCCCGGTGAAGCCTGTTGCTCCCCAATGGGTTGCGCGCCTATATAACAATAATGGCCGGGAATGTAAAGCTGCAGTCAAGTCAATGATAACGTTATGGTTTTTTACGCGAAACCTGACGTTTGGGGAATGAATGCCGGTGTGGACGGGTCGGCAGAACGGCTTCTTTTTGCCGTTTTTTCCCCCGGTTGTTTTTTTCCACGAAAAGGGGCTCGCCTGCGAACGGATCCTGTCCGGTATGATACATGAGGGCGCCGTAGGTGGAGGGTGTGGGGGTGAAAATTTGGATTTGTTCCGGCGCTATTTTAAGATGGGTGCGCGTAAATTTTCGCAGACGCTGCATGTCGGCCATGGTGCACCCCGGAAAGGCGGCCATCAGGTAGTAGCTGAGAAACTGATTGAGCCCCGCCTGACGGGAAATGCGGTTGAATTGTTGGCGAAACGCAATGCAGGCATCAATGGGGGGTTTGCCCATCCGGGCGAGGACATGGGGTTCGCTGTGCTCGGGGGCGATCTTGAGCTGACCGGAAACATGATGACGAACGAGGGCTTCGAGGTAGCGGGTTCCTGCGGTGCGGTCCGCGAGGATCAGATCGGGCCGCACGCCTGACGCCACGAAAATCTTGCGGATACCTGGAATCCGGCGAAGGTCGCGCATCAATCGCCGCAGGCGGTCGTGGTTGACCGGCAAGTGCGGACATACCCGCGGGTAAAGGCAGTGCTTTTGAGGGCAGGCGCCTTTTTCCAGTTTGCGGGCGCACTCGAAGCCGTACATGTCCGCGGTGGGCCCCCCCAGGTCGCTGATGATGCCTTTGAAATCCGGGTGGGTGGTCATCCGGCGGGCTTCACGCAGGAGGGAGGCCTCGCTGCGCCCGTAGACGGTGCGCCCCTGATGAACGGCAATGGCGCAGAAACGACATTCGCCGTAACAACCCCGATGGGTTGTCAACGCAAACCGAATGGTGTCCAAAGCGCGCACCGGCCCTTGCGCTTCATAAAATGGGTGGTGTGCCAACGTGTAGGGGAGTTCGTAAACGGCGTCCAGTTCTGCGGTGGCCGGGGCCATGGCCGGCGGATTTTGCACCAGCCAGCGGGTGTCCTGTTGCTGACAAAGGCCCCTAGCCGTAAGCGGGTCATTGTTGCGGTAGAACTGATGAAACATCCGGATAAAGGCCTGGGGATCCCGGGACACCTCGCTGTGCGTCGGCAGGAGAAAATAATCCTCTTTCGGCCGGGAGGCGATGTAACACAGGCCGCGCAGGGTGCGGAAGTCCGTTTGCCGATCCAGTGCCGCCGCCAGTTCCAGCACGGTCTGTTCGCCCATTCCATAGACCAGGACATCTGCCCGGGCATCGAACAGGATCGAGCGCCGGATGCGGTTGGACCAGAAATCATAATGGGAAATCCGACGCAGGCTGGCTTCGAGTCCGCCCAGGACAATGGGTGCCGTCGGTCGCCAATAGCGCCGGATCAGGTTGGCATAGACGATCGCCGCCCGGTCGGGACGCCGCTCGTTTTGGCCGCCGGGGGTGTAGTCGTCGGATCGACGCCTTTTGCCCAAAGGGGTGTAGTTGGCGACCATGGAATCGACGCTTCCGGCAGTGATGCCCCAGAAAAGACGCGGTTCTCCCAGCCGCTGGATGTCGTCCGCGGAATGAACATCCGGCTGGGCGATAATCCCGACGCGGTAGCCGGCGTTCAGCAGCACGCGGCCAATGACAGCGATCCCGATATGGGGACTGTCGATGTAGCTGTCCCCCGTTACCAGAATGATGTCGAGGTGGCGCCAGCCAAGGCTTGCAACTTCCCGGGATGTGGTGGGGATAAACAAAACTACAATCCTATCTTATCTTGACACGCTTTCCAATACTGGGTATCTGTCAACGTTTAACAATCTTTCCCATCGCCCGGAGGAGTCCATGGATTACAAGAAGACCCTGAACCTGCCGAAAACCAAATTTCCCATGAAGGCGAATCTCGCCCAGCGCGAACCCCAGCGCCTGGAAGAATGGGAGCAGCGCCACCTGTACGAAGAAATCCGGCAGCGTTCCAATGGACGCCCCCGGTTCATTCTGCATGACGGGCCTCCCTATGCCAACGGGCATATTCACATTGGTACCGCATTGAACAAAATTTTGAAAGATATCATCATACGATCCCGCCAGATGATGGGGTTCGATGCCGTGTATGTACCGGGCTGGGACTGCCATGGATTGCCCATCGAACACAACGTGGACAAGGAACTGGGGTCCAAGAAAAAGGAAATGAGCCTGAACCAGGTTCGCCAGCGCTGCCGCCGCTATGCCGAGAAATTTATCGACATCCAGAGGGCGGAATTCAAGCGGTTGGGCGTCATGGGGGAATGGGAAAACCCTTATCTCACCATGAGCTATGGATATGAGGCCACCATTGCCGCGGAATGCTGCCGTTTTGCCCTGGACGGCAGCCTCTTTCGGAGCAAAAAACCCATTCACTGGTGTTGCAGCTGCCAGACCGCCCTGGCCGAAGCGGAGATCGAGTACGCGGATGAGGCCTCGCCTTCCATTTTTGTCAAATTTCCTTTTGTCGACGATCTGGGCGATATCGACCCGATTCTCAAAGACCGCCGGGTCGACTGTGTGATCTGGACCACGACGCCCTGGACCCTGCCGGCCAACCTGGCCATTGCCCTGCATCCGGATTTCGTCTACGCCGCCGTGGAAGATGCCGATGGCAACATCTACATCCTGGCCAAAGAATTGGTGGACAGCTGCATGTCCCGGTTCGGTCTGGACGGTTATCGCATTGTGAGCGAATTGGCGGCTGCCGATCTGGAGAAAAAACGCTGCCGTCATCCTTTCTACGAGCGGGATTCCATCATCGTGCTGGGGGATCACGTAACGCTCGAGGCCGGCACCGGCTGCGTGCATACGGCCCCCGGGCATGGTCGCGAGGACTACGAGGTGGGCCTGACCTACGGCCTCGATGCCTATTCACCGGTGAACGACCGTGGGGTCTTCACCGACGAAGTCGAGCTTTTCAAAGGGCAGTTCGTTTTTAAAGCCAATCAGACCATTATCGATCACCTTCAGGCCAACGGATCCCTCTTGGCCCAGGAAAACCTGGCCCACAGTTATCCCCATTGCTGGCGGTGCAAGAAACCGGTCATTTTCAGGGCCACGCCCCAGTGGTTTATCTCCATGGAGAAAACCGGCCTGCGGCAAAAATCGCTGCAGGAGATCGACCGTGTCCAGTGGGTACCCCACTGGGGCCGGGAGCGCATTTACGGCATGATCGAAAACCGTCCCGACTGGTGCGTTTCACGCCAGCGCGCCTGGGGCGTGCCCATTGCCATCTTCTATTGCCAAGATTGCGGCAAGCTGTATATCGACGAGGCCATGATCGCGCGGGTGGAAGCCCTGTTCAGCAACAAGGGTGCGGATGCCTGGTTTACCGAGGAAGCCGACAGCCTGGTCCCTGAAGGGGCTGTATGCGAGGGGTGCGGGGGGCATTCCTTTGCCAAGGAGACGGACATCCTGGATGTCTGGTTCGATTCCGGTGTCAGCCATGCCGCCGTTCTGGACAAGCGGGAAAACCTGCGCTGGCCGGCCGACCTCTATCTGGAAGGCAGCGATCAGCATCGGGGCTGGTTTCACAGTTCGCTTCTCACGGCCGTCGGTTTGCGGGGGGCCGCGCCCTACCGGTCCGTTTTGACCCACGGCTTCGTGGTCGATGCCGATGGGCGCAAAATGTCCAAATCACTGGGCAACGTCATGGCCCCCAAAACGGTAATCGACAAGTTCGGAGCGGAAATTCTCCGGCTGTGGGTCTCGGCCGCGGATTATCGCGACGACATCCGGATTTCGGACACCATTCTCAAACAACTCAGTGATGCCTACCGCCGTATTCGTAACACCAGCCGGTTCATGCTGGGCAACCTCGAGGATTTCAATCCGGATGCGGACATGGTTCACTACGCCGATTTGCAGGATCTCGATCGCTATCTCCTGCATCGGCTTCAGGCGCTGATTCGGCGGGCGCGCAACGCCTACGAGCACTATGACTTCCACATCATTTACCATGCCCTGCACAATTTTTGTGTGTTGGATCTGTCATCGTTTTACCTGGATATTCTCAAGGATCGTCTCTACACCTCTCCGCCGGCTTCCAAGGCTCGGCGCTCGGCCCAGACGGTCATGTTCACGCTGCTCAGTGCCATGGCGCGGATGATGGCGCCGATCATGGCGTTCACCGCGGATGAAATCTGGCAGCACATGCCCGGATGGCAAGACAAGGCCGACAACGTCCATTTCGAAAGACTGCCTGAGGAAAACGCGGAATGGACCGACGACGATCTGGCCGGGAAATGGCAGCAAATCCTCAGTGTCCGGGGTGAGGTCACCAAAGCCCTGGAAAAGGCCCGCGTCGACAAATTGATCGGTCACCCGCTGGATGCGGCGGTGACCCTTGCGGTGCCGGGGGGCGTCTATGACGTGCTTCAGGAATACCACCGCGAGCTCAGTCATATTTTTATTGTTTCCCAGGCGGTGTTGAACGGGAAGGGCGAATCCCTGAACGAGGCCTTTCAGAGTGAAGAAATCGAGGGTCTGCAGGTCCGCGTGGCCCGTGCGGACGGTGACAAGTGCGACCGTTGTTGGATTCATGATCCCACTGTCGGTGAAGATCGCGACCACCCCACGGTATGTCTTCGCTGCCGTACCCAACTGGCGGAAATCGACCTGCCGATGGATGACGCATGACCGTCAAAGACCGCCATGCCGGGGGGGGCGGCTCCCCTCCCGGAAAAACGGAATCCGCCTGGCAGAAATACAGCCGACTGGGCTGGATCGCCGGGAGCATTGTCGTCCTGGACCAGGCCACCAAATGGATTATTCTGGAGCGGCTTGAACTCTATCACACCATCCCGGTCATCCCCGGTTTTTTCAATATCACCCACGTCCAGAACCCGGGAGGTGCCTTTGGTTTCCTGGCCCAGCAAAGCCCTCTTCTGCGGGGGATCGTTTTTTTGTTGATGTCCTTTCTGGCGGTTTGCCTGATTTTTTGGTTTTATCGCAAAACACCGCCAACCCACCGCTGGCTGGCGGTCGGTTTTGCGCTGATATTCGGCGGGGCCATCGGGAATCTGATCGACCGGGTTCGATTCGGCCGTGTCGTCGATTTTCTGGATTTCTTCATCAATGGATGGCACTGGCCGGCCTTCAATGTGGCGGACAGCGCGATTACCACCGGAATTGCCATCTTTCTTCTGCATGTCGTTTTGGGCCGTATGCCGGAGTAGGCGCGGTATAGCGCCCTGCACGGTTTTTGCCCGGCGTTTTTCGGACCGGGTCGCCCCAGCCATCGCCGCAGCATTGGCACGGAACAGATGACCGATATCCATTTTCACGAGCTGGAGCAGTTTCTCAAAGGGGAAGGCGGCCGCGGCGCCTCCTCACGGCCTCCGGTCTGCCTTTTGTTCGGAGAAGACGTGCTCTACCAGAAAGCCCTGGATAAAGTGCTCACAGCCTTCCTTGGCAATGCGGACCGGAACATGAATTACGAGGCTTTGGACGGCTCGAACGAAAACGTTGCCGGCGCCCTCGAGCGCATCAATACCTACGCACTTTTATCCACATGTAAAATTATCGCCCTCACCGATGCCCGGATTTTTCACTCGCGCCAGAATATGGACCGCATTTGGGAACAGGCGGCCAAAGCCGCCAAAGCCGGTAAATTGAAAAAGGCGGCCCGCCATTTCCTGGACCTGTTGCGGGTTCAGGACATGACCCTGGATGATCTGACGGGAGAATCACCGGCGAAAGTTTTCAAAACGGCCGGTGCCGATCTCGATTGGGTGCCCGCCGTGACCGATTATTGCCGGCAGAACGGATTGCAGGTTTCGGCGGCCGCCGACCCTCAGCAAGCCCTGGAGCAGGCCATTGAACAGGGATTTCCGGCCGGGCATCATCTCATTGTGACCACGGCAGTGGTGGACAAGCGACGACGGCTGTATAAAGTCATTCGTGAAAAAGGCTTGGTGGTGGATTGCTCGGTGCCTAAGGGAGAGCGCAAAGCCGATCGCATGGCCCAGGAAAGTGTTTTAGACGCCGTCGTTGAGGACGTCTTGCGGCAAAACGGCAAGCGTATGGATCCGGGGGCACGTCGCGCGCTGTATGACCTGACAGGCTTTGACCTGCGAACGGTTGCCGCCAACGTCGAAAAATTGGCGCATTTCACAGGCCAGCGGGACAAGATTGAGGTGGCGGATATCAAGCAGGTGCTCGAGCGGACCCGGCGTGACCCCCTCTATGAACTGACCGAGGCCGTTTCGAACCGCAATCTGGGGCAAGCCCTTTTTTACCTCCAGTCACTTTTGAACGGTGGCGACTTTGATCATCCGCTGCCGCTTTTGGCAGCGGTGGCCAACCAGATGCGGCGACTGCTGGTGGCCAAGGAATTTACGGCAAGCCCCCACGGACGACTGTGGCATCGTGGCTGTTCCTACCCTCAGTTTCAGAGCCAGGTATTGCCGGCGATCAAAGCGTATGATGAAGCGTTGCAGAGCCGGTTGGACGCATGGCGCCAAACGCTGAATGCGCCAACCGCTCCACAAGGAAAAAAGCGCGGGAAAAAAACCAATGCAACGGGGCGATCCGATCTTTTCTTGGCAGCCAAGGGCCGCAGCCCTTATCCGATTTACAAGACCTTACAAAAAGCCGAGCGGTTCACGCTGTTGGAATTGAAACAGGCCATGCAAAAAATCAGCGCGGCGGACCAGCAATTGAAACGTTCGGGCCAGTCGGGACGCCTGATTCTCGAACACCTTATTCTCTGGGTCTGCCAGCCGGACCACGAGGGGGCACCCATGGGCCGGACGCATAACGGCCGGCAGCCCCGTCGACATCCTTAAACCACGGAGGGAGGCCCCATGCCGAAAACCAAAATCGTATGCACGATCGGGCCTGCCAGCAGTTCCCCGGAAACCATCCGCGCCATGATCAGGAGCGGGATGAATGTGGCCCGCCTCAATTTCTCCCATGGCAGTCATGCGGATCATGCCGAAAAGATCCAGACCATTCGGGCGATTGCCGATGAAATCAACCATCCGGTGGCCATTCTGCAGGACCTTTGCGGTCCCAAAATCCGGGTAGGGACGATACCGGAACCCGGTATTCAGATCAAACCCGGTGAATCATTCGTCCTGACCAGCGATGAGGTGCACGGCACCAATGGGCGGGTTTCCGTCTCTTATCGCGGCCTGCCGGCCGACGTCAAGGTGGGCGACCGGCTGCTTCTGGCCGACGGGATGATGGAGTTGGAAGTGGTCCGGAGCGTTGGCAGCGATATCACCACACGTGTCATAACCGGCGGCGTGTTGACGTCTCACAAAGGGGTCAATTTACCCACGGGCAGCATGCAACTCCAGGCGCTGACCGATAAAGACCGGGATGACCTTAAATTCGGGCTGGCCCATGATGTGGACTACGTGGCCCTTTCTTTCGTCCGCACGGTAGACGATATCCGGACCATCAAGGCGTTGATTGCCGCGCAGGGCCGCAAGACCCCGGTGGTTGCCAAGATCGAGAAGCATGAGGCCCTGGACCACGTCGACGACCTTGTGGAGGCGGCGGATGCTATCATGGTGGCACGGGGGGATCTGGGGGTAGAAATACCGCTTGAGAATGTTCCCAATATCCAGAAAATGCTTATTCAGAAAGCGAACCAGCGCGGCCGGCCGGTGATTATCGCAACCCAGATGCTGCGGTCCATGGTGGATGCGCCACGGCCCACCCGGGCCGAGGCGGCCGATGTGGCCAACGGCGTGCTGGACGGTGCCGATGCGGTCATGCTTTCCGAGGAAACCGCCAGCGGCCGATATCCTGTGGAGGCCGTAAAGTTCATGGCCAACATTGCCCGGGCCGCCGAGGAGCGGTTCCCTTACCGGCGATATCTCAAACAGGTCAACAATCTCGGTATCTCCCAATCGGTAGCCGCCGCGGCATGCAATCTGGCGGACAACCTCAATGCCGCGGCGATTGTGGCCACCACCCGGTCAGGGGCCACGGCACGCCATGTTGCGCGGTTTAGGCCGCGGGGTCGTATCATTGCCTTATCGCCCAGTAAAAAAACCGTCCGTCGCCTGGCCATGTGTTGGGGATGCACGCCCTGCTACCTGTCGCTCTCCGAGGATACGGACGAAATGATCGAAACGGCGGCGGAATCGGCGCTGCTGAGCGGCCAGGTCCAGCCGGGTGATCTGGTGGTGATCACCGCTGGAAGACCCATGTACGCGGCCGGCACCACGAATATGTTATGGGTCAAACACCTTTAGCGGAGCCGGGCGATCTTTTGCCGCCACGGATATTGCGGAGAAGGGTCTGATGGGATTCATACGACGACAGGAAGAAAAAATGGCGGCACGTTTAATTCAGTGGCATCTGCAACAGCAATCCCACCCGCCGCTGTCACCGGATGAATTGTCCGCCAAAGCCATGCTGCTGGTGGATGAAGCCCACCGTGTGGCCCGCCAACGCGGGAAAAACCTGTTGACGATAATGCGGGAGATGGTGGCCGATATCATGAAGAAATAGACGCATCGAATGGATAACCGACTTAAATATTGAATTATTACGGACGTCATGGTATGCACCCAAGCTTGAGTTGATTTGGCCCACGCATGCTGTTTTCTTTAACCGCTTCATCCCAACAAAAGGCAGAGCAAAAGGAGGTCGTGATGCGAAAAGGTTTTCTGGTACTTGTGGCAATCCTTGTTTTGGGGCTGGCCCTGGCACCCTGCGGCTGGACAGCGCAGAAAACAATCAAAATCGGTATCAACGCGCCAATCACCGGCGATATCCCCAAGGTCGGCGAAGGTTCCAAATATGCTGCCGAAATGTGGTTGGAGGACATCAACGCGGCTGGCGGCCTTGAGGTCGGGGGCGTCAAATACAAGGTCGAAGTGGTTGTTGAAGACAACGAATCCAAACCCGAATCGGCTGCCAAGGCGGCGACCAAGCTGATCACCGAAGATGAGGTTCTCGCCATCGTGGGCCCCCAGGCATCTTCCCAGGCCATTCCGGCCGGCGAGATGGCCAACAATTACGGCACGCCCATGATCAGCCCCTGGTCCACCAATCCGGACACCACCAAGGATCGCCCCTATGTCTTCCGGGGCTGTTTTCTGGACCCCTTCCAGGGCCCGGTTGTGGCCAACTTCATCAAGGAAGAATTCGGTTTCACGAAAGCGGCGGTCCTCTATGACGTCGCCAGCGACTACCCCAAGGGATTGGCTGAGGTGTTCAAGGAAGCCTGGGAAAAGAACAACGGGCCGGGGTCCGTGGTGGCCTTCGAAAGCTTCACCACGAAAGACGCTGATTTCAGCTCCCAGCTGACCAATATCATCAACTCCGGGGCCGAAGTCCTGTTTACGCCCCAGTATTACAATGAAGTTGCTCTGATCGTCCAGCAGGCGCATGAGCTGGGGTGGAAGAATCCCATCGTGGGCAGTGACAGCTGGGGCTCGGCGGAAACGGTTAAACTCTGCGGCGAAGACTGCTACGGTCTGTTTTTCAGCACCCACTACGCTTCGGCCGGTGCCACCGGTGCCACCAAGGCATTTATCGAACGTTACAACAAAAAATACGGCTATGTTCCGGACGACGTTGGCGCGCTGACCTGGGATGCCCTGCGCATCGTCCAGGCGGCTATCGAGGGCACGGGTGGATTGAGCGGCAATTTGAAAAAAGACCGTGAAAAAGTCAAAGATGCCCTGGCCGGCATCAAAGAATTTGCCGGCATTACCGGCAAAATGACCTTCACTCCCGACGGTGACCCCATCAAATGTGCCGTTATCGTTCGCATCAGCGACAAGGGTGAATTTGAATTCTTCAAATCGGTTTGCCCCTAGGCTGATTTAATTCATGCGGCCGGTTGCCCGAAGCAGGCAGCCGGCCGCAGTTGCATTTGAGTTCCGTTTCCCCTCTGGAAACGCATGCGAAGGGCGCCGGCATTCAGCTGCGCCCGACGCTTTGAGATGAAGACGAGGAGTCCACTCAATGCAGTTATTTTTCCAGAACCTGATCAATGCGCTGCAGTGGGGCAGTTTTTATGCCTTGATCGCTTTGGGGTATTCGATGGTTTACGGTATCCTGATGCTGTTCAATTTTGCCCACGGCGATATTTTCATGGTCGGGGCCTATATCGGTTTTGGCGTGGCCACGGGATTGACCGCCCTGGCCGCCATGGGAGCGTTGGCCCTGCCCAGTTGGGTTATCCTGGTACTGACCATTCTGATCTCCATGTTCCTGACGTCCTTCGTGGGAATGCTGGTGGAACGCATCGGCTATCGACCATTACGCGAAGCTCCCCGGGCTTCCGCCGCCATTACGGGGCTCATGATCGGTATCATCCTGGAGACCGGCAACCTTGCCATTCTGGGCGCCCAGCGGATTCGTTTTCCTTCCCTCATCAAATCCACCACCTATGATCTGGGTGGTGTTTTCGTGACCAACAAGAAAATCATGATCGTTGTTGTGTCACTGGTGCTGATGCTGGCGTTGAATGAATTCATCCGGCGCACACGCTGGGGCATGGCCATGCGGGCCATGGCGTTTGATTACGTCGTCATTCCGCTGATGGGCGTTCCGCTGAACACCATTGCCAGCCTCACCTTTGCTCTGGGGTCGGGTCTGGCGGCCGCCGCCGGGATTTTGTTTGCCATCGCCTATCCTGTCCTGGACCCGTATATCGGAATCATCTACGGGTGGAAAGCGTTTGTGGCGGCCATCCTCGGGGGGCGAGGATCCATCAAAGGGGCCTGTCTGGCGGGATTCCTGCTCGGGTTCATCGAGATTTTCGTGGGCGCCTATATGCCGTCCACGGTAAGGGATCTAATCGCCTATTCCATTATTCTCCTGATTCTTGTTTTTCGGCCCCATGGATTCTTTGGGGAGCCGCATAGTGCCAAGCTGCGGCTTTAACGCCAATCGCGGCCGGTGATAGACGTGTGTATCCGTTATAGTGACAGAACGAGGGTTTGATATGGTCGAAAAAAATGGTGCATCATCGATAGATACACCGAAACGATTTGCTCGCCTGCGCCAATTTCTGGGTGACATCCCCCTGCTGGCATGGTTGTTTGGCGGTTTAATATCGGTTTTGGTCGAAACCCAGGTCGGGGACGCTTTGGCATCCGTTTTGGGGCTTCCCAAGGTCCCGGTGCTGTTCGGGTGCGTGCTGGCGCTTAAGCACCCGCTGATGCTTCCCGGCGCCCTAGCCTATGTCTTTGTCATCTACGTGGCAACAATCGTACTGGTCGGGAAAATAACGGCGCGGCCTTTCAATCTTCTGGCGGAAAAGATGATCCAATGGCCGATCGTTATTCCGGTGGCCATTCATCTGATCACGCTCTACGCCATCATGCATGTATGGTCGGATATCAGCCTCTATCGGGAGTTGACGCTCAAACTGACCCTCATCGCCATCATGCTGACCCTCAGTTTGAATATCATCAACGGGTACATGGGCGAATTTTCTTGCTCGCATCCGGGTTTCATGTCACTCGGTGCCTATGGCGCATCCGCCATCATGGTCCTTTTCTTTGTCAATGACCGGCTTTTTGGCAAAGCGCTGTTGCCGGAAGCCCTGAGTCCCTTCTTTTTCCCGATAGCACTTATTCTAGGTGGCGTGGCCGCCGCTTTGGGGGCCTTGCTCATTGCCATTCCCTCCTTCAAAACACGGGGGGATTACCTGGCGATTATTTCCCTGGCCTTTATGTTCATCGTCAAAAGCCTGTTCGAGAATTTGCAGTTCATGGGCGGTGCCCGAGGCATCAAGGGGCAACCTGATCTGGCCAACTTGCCCACCGTGTTTATCTGGCTGGTGATCTGCGTGTGGGTGATCAATAACTTTGTGCGATCCACCATGGGAAAAGCCTTGAATGCCGTTCGGGACGACGAAATGGCCGCCGAGGCCATGACTGTCAACACGCGCCGCACCAAGATGGTGGCCTTTCTGTTCGCGGCTTTCTGGGCGGGAGTGGCCGGAGGCCTTTTTGCCCATACCGTTCGCTTCATCAACCCCAATACCTTTGGGGTCCAACGGTTGGCGGAAGTACTGGCCATGGTCTATTTCGGCGGGCTGAACTCGGTCTATGGTTCCATTGTGGGGGCCGTGAGTCTCAACCTGCTCAGCGAAATGTTACGCCCTCTGGCCCTGTTTAAATGGATCATCATACCGCTTTTGCTTATTTTAATCATGATTTACCGGCCAACCGGGCTGGTGGCGTTCAAGGAGTTTGATGTCCGTAAATTGATCCAACCCAAGCACAAATCAGAAAAAGAGGTATAGCATGTCGTTGCTGCAAGTGGAGAACATGACCCATTACTTTGGGGGACTGCGGGCGGTTCACAATTTCAGCCTTGACATCGAACCGGGGCAGATCCGTGCCTTGATCGGACCGAACGGGGCCGGCAAAACCACCATCTTCAATTTAATTACCGGTATCTACACGCCCACGGAAGGGCGTATTGCGCTGGATGGCGAGGAAATCATCGGCCTGCAGCCCCATGAAGTGGCTTCGCGTGGTTTGGGGCGGACCTTCCAGAATCTGTGCCTTTGGCGCCATATGACCGTCCTCGAGCATGTCATGATGGCCCGTTACTCCCGCTTGACATACGGGCTCGTGGGCGCATTTTTCGGCACACCCAAGCGCAATCGCGAAGAGGCCGACAGCAAATCGAGAGCCATGGAGCTGCTGGAGCTAATGGATATCGGCCATCTCGCCGATCAAACCGTTATCAACCTGCCCTACGGCGCCCAGCGCCGGGTCGAAATGGCCCGTGCCTTGGCCAGCGAGCCCAAAATCCTTTTTCTGGACGAGCCGACGGTGGGCATGACGCCCGAAGAACTGGATCAGATGCTGGGGATCATCCGGACGGTGCATCAGGAACTCGGGCTGGCTATTTATCTTATCGAGCACCGGTTGAAGATGGTGATGGAACTCTGTGAAAGAATCCAGACCCTCGTTTTCGGGGAGGTCATTGCCGAAGGGACGCCGGAGGAGATTCAAAGCAATCCTAAGGTTATCGAGGCTTATCTGGGCAAGGAGGCGGTGCATTAATGCTTAAAGTCGAGAATCTCAAAGTATCCTACGGCAACATCAAGGCCCTGCATGGCATCGACTTCACGATTGACAGCGGGGAAATCGTATGTATCATCGGCGCCAACGGCGCCGGCAAAAGCACCACCCTCAGGGCCATCTCACGACTCGTCAAGGTGGAAGAGGGATCCCGGATGACCTATGACGGGAAAAACCTTCTGGATTTTCCGGCGGATCGGGTCGTCAGCGAACTGGGCATTACCCATGTTCCGGAAGGGCGGCGGCTTTTCGGCAATTTGACCGTGATGGAGAACTTGAAGCTGGCCACGTTTGCCCGCAAGGATAACGATCAGATCGAAAAAGACCTGGAGCGCATGTTCGGCATTTTCCCCCGGCTCAAAGAGCGCGAGAGTCAGAAATCCGGAACGCTGAGCGGCGGTGAACAGCAAATGCTTGCCATCGCGCGTGCCTTCATGAGCGGGCGCAAAGTCATGCTGCTGGATGAGCCCTCCATGGGATTGGCACCGCTTTTAATGATGAACGTGTTCGATGCCCTCAAGGAGATCAACCAGCAGGAGGGCACCGCGATTATGTTGGTGGAGCAGAATGCCCGCCTGGCCCTGCAGTTTTCGGCCCGGGGCTATGTATTGGAAAACGGCAATCTTGTTCTGGAAGGAAAGTCAGCCGACTTGCTCAACGACCCTGAGGTGCAGAAAGCCTATCTCGGGGGATAGTGGGCCTGTCGCATTTTGCCTGAACCGCCCGGTTGCCATAGGCGCCGGGCGGTTTGCGTTTGCAGGGCTGAACTTGCCGAATGAGGTCTTGGAATGAAATGGATATTAGCCATTTTGGCCCTTTTGTACGCGTTGGTGCCGTTTGATTTATTACCGGACCTGCTTGTTGGGTGGGGGTGGCTGGACGATCTGTTCCTGGTGGGAATGGTCTGGTATTTATGCTTCAGGGGGGGGAGATGGCCTGGCCGCGGCAGGGCATCCGGAGGGCGTGACCAGTCGGCCAAGGCGAAGGACCACGCAGAGGCATCATCCGCAGAAACGGATCCGGGCGGTGCGAAAACCCCAAAAAATCCTTACGACGTTCTGGGGGTGCCCGTCGGGGCCAGCCAAGCCGAAATACAGGCGGCCTATCGACGGTTGGCCGCCCGTTATCATCCGGACAAACTGACCCATTTGGGCCAGGAGTTTCAGGTCCTCGCCGAGGAAAAATTCAAAACCATCCAGTCGGCCTATGATAGCTTGCGCGATCGGCGTTAAATGCGGTCAGGCCTTATTGGGACTCCTTGATGAGCATGGTGGCCGGATCAAATCTTGCGGCCGTCTCCTGGTCAGAGGCTGCCAAGCCCTTCAGAATGCGAATGTGAATATCCTTGCCGTCCGGCAATAGCTGAACCGCAACATCGAAAAGATCCTGCAGGGAAGTCAATTGGGGCGGTATCCCATCGGAAGCAGGCGCTTCATGGCGGTGGGTACGCACCGTAAACCAACAGCGGACCCCGGTGGCGGCGACAAGTTCTTTTAATTCTTCAATCTGATGGCGGATATCGCCGTCAAAGGGCATGCCGTCAACGATGAGGGTATGGGGCCGGAAAATATCCTGCTCCATCAAATCCGTCAAGCGCTCCTTGAGCTTGGGCACGCTGAAGCCTTCCACCTTGAAGGTCATGATGAACCGGTGGGGCAGCAGGTCATCCCAAAGCAAGGCTGAGGCCCGCAAATTCCGTTTTTCCGCCAAAAGATTAAAAACTTCCCGGTACCATAACGTGACCTTGTCCACCGGGTCTTCCAGGCTGATGTGTAGAATATTGCGATCACGCAGCATGGTATGCAGGGCGATTTGGACCAGGAAAGCGGTCTTGCCGATGCCGGCACGGGCCAGGACAGCACCGAACGCGCCATCCGGCAGACTGTCTTCCGAGGTCAACCCCAGCTGTTGCAGGGGATTTCTTAAAAGAAGATCTTTTTTCATCGTGGTCAGGTTCCTTTCCCTGATGGTGATGACCCGTCCTTCTGGCTCAAGAGAGGGTCGATGCGCCTCTCCGGAAGGCGTGGCCGCCGACCCGACGGGTTGTAGCCGATCCATTGCCGGCCGGATTATACGCGAGCGCATGCTTTTTACAGTCTCCTTGTCATAGAATAAAGGGGAACCCGGGAACGCCGCCACCGCAATGGAAACGTTCCGTTTGAAAGATGCGTTCGTAGGTTTAGGCCACCTGCTTCTTTTCGGCCTGACGTTGTTTTTCGAGGTCTTCCGCCACCGACTGGGGTACCTGGCGGTAGGTGGCAAACTCCATGGTAAATTGCGCCTTGCCCTGGGTCAGGGACCGCAGGACGGTCGAATAGCCAAACATTTCGGCCAGTGGAACCTGGCACTCGATAGCGCATTGACTGCCCTCATCCTGCGAGCCTACAATCATGCCACGGCGCTGGTTCAAGGACCCCATAACAGCCCCCTGGAATTCGTTGGGTGTCTCCACCACGACCTTCATCACCGGCTCCTGGATCACGGGTTTGGCCTTGGCATATCCCTGCCGGAAGGCACCACGGGCGGCGGCCTGAAAGGCCATGTCGGATGAATCCACGGAGTGGGATGCGCCATCATTGATAACGATTTTGACGCCTGTCACCGGGAATTCCATTTTGGGCCCCTTGGCCAGGCAATTGCGGAAGCCCTTTTCGCAGGCCGGAATGTATTGGGTCGGAATCGCACCGCCCACGATCTTGCTTTCAAATTCAAACTCACCATCTTCGAGGGGTTCGATATAGCCGGCAACCCGGCCGAACTGTCCGGCCCCGCCGGTTTGCTTTTTGTGGATGTAATCGAATTCGGCCTGGGCGGTGATGGTTTCGCGATAGGCGACCTGGGGTTTTCCGGTACTGACCGCTGCCGCGTACTCGCGCTTCATGCGTTCGACATAGACCTCGAGATGGAGTTCCCCCATGCCGGAGATGATAGTGTCACCGGTTTCTTCGCTGACGTAGGTCCGGAAGGTGGGATCCTCCTTGGTGAAGCGGTTGAGCGCCTTGGACATGTTGATTTCGGCCTTGTGATCATCCGGTTTGATGGCCAGGGAGATGACCGGCTCGGGGACGTACATGGATGTCATGGTAAGGTTTTGCCCCGGGGCCACGAAAGTGTCACCGGATGCGCAGTCGATGCCAAACAAGGCGCCGATGTAACCGGCCGGAATGGCCTCGATGTCCTCCATCTGGTCGGCATGCATGCGAACCACCCGGCCGATTTTGACCTTCTTGCCCGTGCGGACATTGATGACGGTATCGCCTTTGGCCAAACGTCCCTGGTAGACGCGTATGTACGTCAGCTGGCCGTACTGCCCGTCTTCCAGTTTGAAGGCCAGCGCCACCAACGGATCGGTCTGCTGGCTGCTGAGGGTAACCGGGGTCTCGTCGTTTTCGGTGTCGAGAGCGGTGTTTTCGACCTCGGCGGGACAGGGCAGGTAGGTCGTAACAGCGTCCAGCAGGGGTTGCACTCCCTTGTTTTTGTAAGCCGATCCGATAAATACGGGGGTAATGCCCCGCTGCAAAACACCTTCCCGCAGGGCGGCATAAACGAGTTCGACCGGGAGATCCTGTTCCTCGAGGACGGCTTCCATCAGTTCGTCCGAAAACATGGTGGCCGCGTCGATCAGTTCTTCACGTCGCTGATTGGCCTCCTCCTGCAGGGTTTCCGGGATGGCTTCGATCCGGAGGGATTCCCCTTTATCACCATCAAAATAAATGGCCTGCATGCGGACCAGGTCCACGACACCTTCAAAATCGGCTTCCAAACCGATGGGGATTTGCAGGGCCACCGGCTTATGGCCGAGTTTTTCCCGCAACTGGTCAATCACCCGAAAAGGGTTGGCGCCGCTGCGGTCGCATTTGTTGATGAAGGCAATCGAGGGGACTTTGTAGCGTTTCATCTGCTGATCGACGGTGATCGACTGGGATTGAACCCCGCCGACGGCGCAGAGGACCAGGATACCGCCATCGAGTACACGCAGGGATCGTTCCACCTCGATGGTAAAATCCACGTGACCCGGGGTGTCGATGATATTGATTTCGTGTCCATCCCATTCGCAGTAGGTGGCGGCCGAAGCGATGGTTATTCCTCGCTCTTTTTCCAACTCCATGGAGTCCATCGTGGCGCCAACACCATCTTTGCCTTTGACGTCATGAATGGCGTGAATGCGCTGGGTGTAGAACAAAATGCGTTCGGTCAGGGTGGTTTTTCCGGAATCAATATGGGCACTGATACCGATGTTTCTTACTCTTTGAATATCCGTTTTCATGTTGCGATCCTCTGCGATGTTCGTCTGAAAACCATTCGTGGGGTTGTTCTGTCCGCCTGTCAACGGTCATCCCCGCAACCATAAAAAAATCACCCGGACCAACGATCCGGGCGATATTCTTTTGGCAACCTAATGTTTAAATCTAATTAATATATAATGATATTTTGATTTGTCAATCAAAATATTGACTTGCATGCAAGAATTTGGTTAACCTGCCCTGGTTAGCGCGTCGGCAGCGTTCGGGCCGGTGCTAAAATTGATGGACAGCCAAGGGTGCCACCCATCAGCAGGGCCGCTTTATGGGCAACAAGTCAGCTTCAGGAAAAACAATGCAGCCATCCATTGCTTCATCCGTTCTGGGCCGCGGCCTATCGGCCGCCTGGCCCATTTGCTTAGGCTATTTGCCCATCGGCATGGCCTTGGGCGTATTGGGTCAAAAGGCCGGCCTGCATCCCCTGGCCATCGGATTCATGTCCCTTGTTGTTTTTGCCGGAAGCTCCCAGTTTATTGCCGTATCGATGATAAGCAGCGGCATGCCGGCTGTCACCATCGTCATTACCACGTTTGTTGTCAATCTTCGTCACCTCCTTATGAGTTCCGCCCTGGCCATACCCTTTCGCGGGCGTTCGCGCAGTGTGTTGACACTGTTCGCTTACGGTGTGACCGATGAAAGTTTTGCGGTCAACTATCCCAAATTGCTTGAAGGTGATTGGTATATCGAGCACGCTTTGGTGGTCAATCATGCCGCCAACTTAACCTGGATTGCCAGCACCGTTGCCGGTGGGTACGGCGGTCAATACATCCCGGAAGGCGCGTTCGGCATTGACTACGCCCTGATCGCCATGTTCATCTGTTTGCTCGTTTTTCAATTGCGGGGAAAAATATACCTTCTAACCGCTATCCTCGGCGGCGCATTGGCGGTAGGGCTCGCACTGATATTGCCCGGTAATTGGCATATTATCGTGGCATCCACCCTGGCGGCGGCTTTCGGGGCGTTTATCAAACGCCATTACAGGCAATTGTCATCATGATGGCATTCTGGCCGGATTACGCGATGATGATTTTGGCAATGGGGCTGGTGACCTTTATTCCCCGCTGGCTGCCACTGCTGTTTCTGAGTCGCCGCGATCTGCCGCAATGGCTGGTGGATTGGCTGGACTTTATTCCGGTGGCCATTTTGAGTGCGCTGCTGGCGCCCTTGCTGGTAACATCCGGACCTTTACCGCACCTGGATTTCCAACGCGTTGAGCTGGTTGCGGCTCTTCCGACATTTGGCGTAGCATGCTGGACGCGTTCTTTGGGCGTCACGGTACTAGCCGGTATGCTGAGTTTCTGGCTGTTAGGTTTATTCTGGCCGATGTAGCCGGTTGCGCGTTGCGAGCCAGACTAATATATGCGGTGCGGCTTGCGCAGACGTTTTGGAAGGGGGCGGCTGCGGAGCAGGATATAGGTGGCGCCGGCCCCTCCGTCGCAGACACGCGCACTGGTATAGGCCATGACCCATTTTCGCCAGGAACCCTGCTGGAGCCATTTTACGAGATGTGACTTCAGGACCGGTTCGACGGGAGAGGAAAGACCTCGGCCGTGAACGATGAGTACCATACGCAGACCTTGGCGAACGGCCTGATGGAGGAACCCGCCGACGGCTTCACGGGCTTGTCGGACGGTCATGCCATGCAGGTCGATATGCGCCTGGATGGCGAACTGGCCCTGATGAAGGCGACGAGTCATTTCCTGGGGTACATCATGACCCTTACCTTCAATATATTCCGGCGTATACGCGACATGGAAACCACGGCCCTTTTCGATAAGATCCTCTAAGCATATCAGGGTATTGTCATCTTCGTTGGGCAGGGTTCTGGTCTGGAGGCGGCGGGGGGGCATATCCACTGTACGCACTGATTCCAATGGTATGACACCTTCCATGGCTTCAAGAAAGAGGGCTTTTTCTTGTCGCGGAGTGAGGATCTTGCCGTCACTGTCCGGAATGCGAACGGCGGGGAAATTTTCCGCCTGCAGGTCATGTTCCCGCAATAGCCGTTTTAAATGGCGAAATGATTTGCATGTCGCTTTCTTTTTCATGACGCCTCCGCTTTCCATGCCATAGCTGTGACATAAAAGATGGTTGGCTTGAAAATGGCGTCTGAATGCCATTACCATGGTAGTGTCAGACATGACGGTTGACAATGAAAATTTTCATATTGGCTGGATCGACAAAATTTTTAATGTGTTTTGCCAGAAGATCATCGAATGATTTTTAGGGCGGCCGAGGAATTCAGCTGAGAACGGAAACGATAGACCTAAACTTCGAAATGATGTCCTGAAGGTGGCATTGCTTGACTAAGTAGTGGTTTTGGGATGAAATACCACGCAGCAACGTTCCCTAAGAAATCTGAAGGAGAGCGCAATGGATATCAATAAGTGCTGCCCCGAAAAAGTTGTTTCAGCCGAGATGGCGATTGCCAAAATTAAGCGGGGCAGCCGTGTATTTGTCGGAACGGGATGCGGTGAACCCCAGCATCTAATTCGCGCTATGGTAAAAAACGCGCAGCTGCAGGATATTATGCTTTACCAGATGATGTCGTCCACCTTGGCGGATTATGTGGACGACCCGTCATTTACCAGTCGGTTTAATCTCAAGCTCTTTTTTATCAGCAAAACCATGCGGAAGGCCGCTTTCGAAGGGAAAATTGATTATATTCCGGCTTATTTGTCAAAGATACCAAGGCTCTTTTCCAGCCACCGCATCGGTTTGGATGTCGCTTTGGTTCAGGTAAGTCCTCCGGATCATTTTGGGTATTGCAGTTTAGGGGTATCGGTCGATATTACCCGCTCGGCCATGGACCATGCCCAAATGGTTATTGCCCAGGTCAATCCCCGCATGCCTCGCACCTGGGGGGATAGCTTTGTGCATGTGGATGAAATTGATTATCTGGTCCCAAAGGATGAAAACATCGTTGAGACCCTGACCTATCATGAAGACAATCAAATCTCCATGCGCATTGGCCATTTTGTATCCCAGCTGGTCGAGGATGGCGCCACGCTCCAAATTGGATTCGGATACTTGCCCAACGCCATTTTGCGTTATCTGGATCAAAAGAACGATCTTGGCATTCATACCCAACTCATCACAGACGGCCTCCTGCCGCTGTTTGAAAAAGGCGTTATCACCAATAAGAGAAAAACCCTGCTGCCCGGTCGTGTCGTCGCTTCCCTGTGTATGGGGACTGAAAAACTGTATCGTTTTGTAGACAACAACCCGGTTTTTTATTTTCGCTCATCAGAATTCGTAAACGATCCCACCGTCATAGCCCGCAATGATAATCTGATATCCATCAGCAGTGCCCTGGAAGTCGATTTGACCGGGCAGGTCTGCTCGGATTCGATGGGACAGCTTTTTTACAGCGGCATTGGCGATCAGGTGGATTTCCTGAGGGGCAGTGCCATGTCAGACGGTGGGTTTTCAATCATTGCCTTGCCGTCAACCGCATGCAATGGGAGTGTTTCCCGTATCGTGCCCTATCTCAGCGAAGGGTCGGGTGTAGCCACTACGCGTGCCGATGTCAATTTTGTCGTCACCGAGTACGGCATTGCCGAATTGCAGGGTAAGAGCATTTTCCAGCGGGTCATGGAACTTACCCAGATTGCCCATCCGAAATTTCGTGATCAGCTGATCCAAACGGCAAAAAACAGACACTATATATTTGCCGATCAGTTGCCGCCCGCACAGGAGGACCTTCTATTTCTTGAAGGATACAAATCAACACTGGATATCAAAAACGGAAAGACCCTGCATTTTCGCCCCTTGCTGCCGTCAGATGAATTTGCTTACCGCAATTTCTTTTATTCGCTGCAAGAAGAAACCATTTATTATCGGTTTTTCTACCAGATGAAGTTATTTTCCCATGAAATTATTCAAAAGCAATGGGCCAATGTCGATTACCGTAAGAATATGACCATGATCGGGCTGGTTCAGAAAGCCGGTCATCAGGAAATCGTTGCGATTGGGACGTATGCCCAAGAAAACGAAGTCAGTGCCGAGGTGGCCTTCGTTGTGCGTGAGGATTTCCAGGGCATGGGTATCGCTTCCTATCTGCTTGAAATATTGGAAGGTATCGCCAAGGAAAACGACTATGTACAGTTCACGGCGACGGTTTTGAAAGATAACCAAGGCATGCTGAAGGTATTTCGTAAATGCTATCCGGAAGCACACATTAAGGTCACCGGCGGGAACGAAGTGTCCGTAGTGATGAAATTTGCACCGCAAAGGGGCAATGCGGATGGCAAAGAGCAGGCTTAGACGAGAAAGGTATCGGGACTGCCCGGTGGTTCCCGGAGCTTCGGCAACCATTTTGACATCGTGATATCGCTGGGGAGATTGAGTTTTTTCTTGATAAAACACTACTTTTTCTGCTATTTATGAAAAATTGTGTAACAGACGGGGGGCTGCTTAAACGTCACCTGATGATGGGTGATGCGTCCATACAATAAATTCCAAAAATTGGAAACCACTAGAATCGTATCTTGAAACGTGCGGTGGTAAAGGTTTGCGAAGCATGCGGGGCTCTATCGGCCACATGGCCTGCAACCCCTATATGAGCGCCTGAAGGAAGCTCAAGACGGCTTGGATGTAAGCCGAATATATTCAGGGAGGTACATCAATTGTCTTATACGCTTGGCCAGAAACAGCTCGATAGTATAGACGAGATTCTCCAGACGGATTTGGTCGACATCGGTGTTCATTGTGTCTTCCTTATCGATATGTCTGGAAATATTATCGCCAGCCTCGACGACGGGGAGAATAAACATGATATTTATTCCCTGGCAGCATTGGCGGCAGGCAATTTTGGTGCCGTAAGTGCAATGGCTAAGATTGTGGGGGAGGGAGAATTTTCCCTTCTGTTTCACAAGGGGAAAAAGGAAAATATTCATTTCAGCAAAGTTTTGACAGAGTTTTTGCTGATTACCCTCTTTGGAAACGACCTTTCACTTGGTTTTCTCAGATTAAAAGTTGCCGAATCCGTTGAAAAAATTAAAAAAATTCTAGAGCCCATCCACACACCCTGAAAAATGGTGCCGGCCAGGGGTTTCGTTATCATATGACTATAGACGGCAGGTAATATTTCAATGGCATTTGTAAATTTGAAAAAGAAGGAAGTACAGGTCAAAATCGTATACTATGGTCCCGGTCGTGGTGGGAAGACAACGAACCTTGAATATATCTATACCAAGTTCAATGAACGCATTCAGACGGAGATGGTTACCGTCAAAACCCATGGTGATCGAACACTTTTTTTTGATTTTCTTCCGATCGATATTGGCAAAATTAACGGCTACACCGCCAAGATGCAATTGTATACCGTCCCTGGGCAGGTAAAATACAACGCAACGCGTCGTTTGGTTCTGCGCGGCGCCGATGGTATTGTATTTGTTGCGGATTCCATGGCCGTCCGAAGGGAAAAGAATATCCTTTCGTTAAAAAATCTGCATGAAAATCTGAAGAACTATAAAAAGAGCATTTTCACCATCCCGCTTGTTTTCCAGTACAACAAGGTTGACCTTGCCGAACAGGGAATTCCCTTGCTCCCATTTGCTACAATGGAGAAAGATCTCAATAGCCAACTTAAACGCCCGGCTTTTGAAGCGAGTGCCGTAACAGGCTCCAATGTCGTCCCGACATTAAAGAAGATTATTACCATGACGATGGCCTCTATCAAGGACGAACTCAAATAGGAGGTGGCCGTTGAGCAATGATTCTCAAGAAAAGAAAGTGGACAGCGAGTTGGAGAATCGTCTAGATTCACTTTTTGATGAAGACGGCCTGGAAGAAGAGGTGTCCGAAGGTGCCGGTAGCTCTTCAAAAGACCCTTTAGATGAACTGAAATCGCTCGTGATGTCTATCGAATGGGAGATTACGGACGATATCATGGAAAGGTTTCTTGACCAAGTTGATTCCCTTAAAACACGCTTTGGGGAAGATAGAATTATTGTGATGTTCCTGCAGTTGCTTGGCTCCCTGGGGTTGTACGTTAAAACCAATAAAGGGAAAGCCCATCCAAGTTCGTTCAAGTTGTTAAATTCAGTCTATGAAAGCTTTGAAAAAGCGGTCTCTCCGGGGAAGATCTCACCTTCCGAAAAGAAAAAGTTGCTCTATATTGAGCTCAATAAATACAAAGAATTAAAAGAACAAATAGAATCTGTGCGGGAACATGAGCCCGCACGGTCATCTGCAGTAACGGCGGAGGTTTTGAAAGGCAAAGACACGAAGAAACATTCTTCCGGTGAAGCAAATGCCATGGTTGCCTCATCCCAAATTTCTGGCGGAATAACACAAGCATATTTTGATGAGGTTGTAGAAAATCTAAAGAACGCTATTTTGGGCGAACTTGTCGGTATCCGAAAAGAACTAAAACGAATAGCAAAACCTTGAAGCGATTTATTGGGTTTAAGATCGGTTTCTTTAAATAATAGAAAACCTCTGATCGGCGTACAAGAGTGCATTGGATTAAAGAGATGAGGAGGTAGACGATGGATTTATCGTCTGGAGATATTTCTGATCTAATCTTCAAGCCAGTTGTTAGGGACGATTTGGGGAACTTCTCTCTCGATGGTCATATGTTGAGTGTCCTTATGGCGCTTGACGGAAAAAAAGCGCTTCGGCAGGTTTCGCAAGAAGCTGGCATCAACATGGCAACCTTGCGTGAAGCGGCCGGTAAACTTCTGGAACTTAAATTGATCGAAACCGTTGAGGCCGCCATTGCTGTGGTCGATAACGAGTTTATATCCTTTATGATTACGGAACTTTCGATGGCTATCGGCCCTTTGGGGGAAGTCATTGTGGAAGATGGATTGGAAGACCTCGGTTTTAGCCGTCATAATTTTCCTGCCCATCGTGCCGCCGAACTCATAAATTTGCTGGCGCAAGAGATCCAGCGCGAGGAAAAAAAGACAGAATTTAAGCAGAACATGGTAAAGAAAATTAGAGAAAAAGGCTACTGATACATTTTCTGTATCGCTACCGTTGTCCTATTTTTCAGATACGCCTATTTAGGACTTCAGGTTGTTGGCGTTTTAAACCGATCTGGATCCCATCTGGCATTCCAGAAATTTGTCGATATTGCAGACAAGGAGTAGGCCATGATCGTAATTTGTGAAGAGTGCGGGAAAAAATACAAGATCGACCCTGCCAAAATCAAAGGTGATCAAGCACGCTTCAAATGTAAGGCATGTTCGCATGTTATCACCGTTACAAAACAAGAGGGCGGTAATGCAGATGATGTCGTTCCAGAACCGATAACAGGCCCACCCAGTTTTGATGAGGCTAACGAACCGCAGGTCGCGTCGATGGGTAATGATGTACCGGCGCCTTCAGAAGGTGAACCGCCAAAAAAATCGAAAGCCAGAAACGTTGAGCGACGGAAAAAGAAATCCGGAATGGGCTTGACGACCAAAGTGATTTTATTGATGCTGCTGGTCAGTTTATTGCCCGGAGCGATTTATTTTATTATTTCATTTAAGCAAACCAACGACCGGATTCTAAGCGATACAACTCGATTTGGCAACCAGATAACCACGGCTTTGGCTGACGAAGTCAACGAATGGATAGACAAGAATGTGCGGGTGCTAAGGGCGGTTGCCAATATGCCCGGCATACAATCCATGAATCGTTTCGAGCAGGAAATTTTGCTTAAAACTGTTCAAAAAGAATACCCTTGGATGTACTTGGTTTTCACGACAGACATCAATGGAATGAATGTTGCGAGAAACGATGGAAAAGACCTAAAGGACTATTCGGATCGCCAATATGTTCAAGATGTTACCTCGGGCAAGGAAATTGCGTGGCAGAACCTGATAGGAAAGACATCCAAAAAGCCTGCACTCGTCATTGCTGTACCGATTAAGAAAAACAACCAAATGATCGGCGTCCTTGCCGCTGCTATGACGCGGGACGCCATCAGCAAACGTATCGCTACATGGAGTCAAGGAAAGACCGGATACGCCTTTCTGGTTGATCAAGACGGTAAAGTTGTCGCCCATCAGAAACGTGAATTTGTAGAAAAACAGATGGATTTTAGTAAACATGAACTTGTTAAGGCTGGAAATAGAAACCAAAAGGGAATGATCGAATTTATCGATACCGGTCGTAATGCTATTGGATTTGCCCAAAAAACCGATCTTGGTTGGACACTGGCCACTCAGCAGGAACGAAATGAAGCTTTTGTCATTCTAAAAGAGGCTCAAACCTATGCGTTTATTCTTATGGGGGGGACCTTTGTGGCCGTTGTCTTAATTGCCTATCTTGCGAGCCGGGCGATTGTTACCCCAATACGCAAACTGACTGACGCAGCCAACCGGATCAGTGTCGGGGAGCTTGGTGTGGAAATTGAAAATAAATCAAAAGACGAGATTGGTGACTTAGCCGAAGCCATTACGCGGATGCAGGATAGTATTCGTTTGTCAATAGAACGATTAAGGCGGCGGAGAAGATGACAAACAGTTAATCGTGCGGTAGGCGAATTGATTAAAAACAGTTCCCTTGAATGCCGCAGGCTTGTTCAAAAATTACAGTGTATCCACTATGAAAAGGGCTGCGGCATTGGCGTTGAATATTTGTTGCGGTTCAAATATATTCTGCATCGTTGTAAAATGGAGAGGCTGTAAATAATAGATGTAAATCCGTTGGCACCATTTTATTACTTGATGCTCAGGAATCAGAATGATTGTTATACCGAAAGAAAATCCTATTATCGAAAATATGAACAGTTATTATGTTCAGATCGAGCGGCTCATTGAACATTATCAAGGTGAAGTGGGGTGCGGTGGGCTATATTTTAAATCCATGTCTTCTGAAGGAATTATTTTTTTCGATAAAGATGAAGTGCTAAACGGGCTTTTTCTGAAAAAAGAAGACAGAACCAAGGGAAAAGAAGCGGTCGATCGACTAATTAAATCCTCCGAAGCAACAAACTATGCTTTGAGTGTTTATATCCTTAGGCCCGAAGATATTTACTTCTGGTCTACAATTCCAGATGCGCAAAAAATTTATCAAGACCTCTCAACCGAGTTTACGGATTTAGAGGGACTAATAAAGAAGATGAAATCGGAAGGTTTGACCGGCTTTATTGAGGTTTTCATCAATGATAAAACTGGTGGTGGTTTGATATTTTTTAACAGTGGCCAGATCGCTGGGGGTTCCTACAGCTGGGGGAATGGCGACACGTTAAGGGACGTTGAGGATCAGAAAAAGCTTATTCAGTTAACAAAAGACCATGGTGGGTCTTTTCATGTAAGTAGAATACCATTGAACAAGGACGAATTGGTTGAAGATGACGAGATGGAATTGGATGCTGAAGAAGTCTCTGATAAGCCATCCAAGCGAATTCTTGTTGCAATGGAGGAAATGATTGCCATCTTTGAACGTACGGTTCGTGGCACCAAAACTGTCGATACGGATTTTGCGACACTTTTAAGACGCAAATTTGTTGAGAAAGCTGACCGTTATCCATTTCTTGATCCTTTTGCAGCTGAGTTCAAATACGCCGATGAGAAACTCACTTTCGACGGCAGCACGACCGACGGAGAGTTAACCAAAGGAGTAATGGAATCAATTGCGGAACTTTCCGAAGAACTTAACGCCACAGATCGCTTCAAAAGCAATCTTGCCACATGGATGAAAAAATACAAAGAAGAAGTTGAGACTTTTGGCATCAAATTCTGATCTTTCTGCCGTGCTCTAGTAAAGCCTACACGATTGATTTAAAACAATATGCCAACGGCAAAATTCTTTTCGTTAAAAGCCAATGTTTTTCACCAGGTGGTGTCGAAAATGTAAGAAAATTTCCAACATTGATATGAATGGATCAATGACAGGCTGAAAAAGTATGTAAATTATAATTCCGGTAATGACCAATTCAGATTTTGTCAGTATGGATGCTTCTTTACGCAATTATTCAGAGTTCGTTCGGAACTTGCCCGTGGCAGTATATCGCGTAACGGTCGAGGGTAAAATCGCTTTTTGTAACGATCCATTCGCGCGCATATTTGGCTTTGAGTCGGTAAACGAGGCCATTGGATTTCCTGAAATTAAGCTCTATCGGAATAAAAGAGACCGCGGGAGACTTGTTCAGGCTGTTTTACAAAATGGCATGATAAGTGAGATGCCGGTACCTTTTTCAAAGCTGGATCGGACACCCATTTGGTGTTCGGTAACAACTAAAGCCATTCTTGATGATGATGGCGAGGCCGTGTTCCTTGATGGTCTTGTTCGTGACATTACAGGTGAAATCGAAGAACCCGTCGGTTATAATAACCTGATTGAGCGCATGGACACCATCGAATCCGCTGTTTTTCTTTTGGATCCTAAAGGTATTATTCTACAGGCTAATCACGGTGCTGAACAACTTATCGGTTTCAAGGGAAAAGATTTAAAAGAGCGTCTTTTTGTTGATTTTTTGGCAAAGGAGGATCAGAAGCTGTTTTTCCTTTTCCTGGGTGATACGATTCGTGTTGGACGGGAACAAATAATACTGAAACTGGGTGGCAATATTCAGCAGGAGCGTTTCATCCGTGTCGAAACAGCCGTGCTAAAAAATGAAGGACGCTCAAGGCAAATCAATTGCATTGTAAACGACGTTACCGAAAAAGTAAGGCAAATCAGAGATAAAGCCAATCGTGATAAATTTCAGGGCGTACTTGAAATGGCTGGAGGGGTAGCGCATAGATTCAACCAGCCTTTGACGATTATAACGAATATTATCAATGAAGCGCTCTCTATAATCAAACCGGATGATGGACTTTACAACAGCGTGGTAAAGATGCAAACGCAAATTGAAAAACTAAACGATATAGCTCGGAAGGTGGGCAATATCAAAAAATATGAAGCAGTTGATTATGTAGCCGGTGTCAAAATTGTTGATATCGACAGGGCATCTTAGACAGGTATAGAGGGTAAATGGATGATACGTAAAGTTCTTTTTGTCGATGATGACCAGGAAATGTTGCAAGCTCTAAAAGAAGGTCTTGAAAAATATCGCGAAACATTTACGGCTGTGCTGGCTGAGGATGGGATTGATGCGGTAAATCAGCTAAAGCGCCATCCCATATCGCTCGTTGTGACGGATCTCAAGATGCCGAATATGGATGGGTTTAGTCTGCTCGCTCATGTTATGGAAAAATATCCTGAAATTCCTGTTATCATTATTACTGGATACAGTACGTCCGAGATGAAACGGCTAGCCCAGGAGGGGGGGGCTGTCGGATATATTAGCAAACCTTTCTTAATTGAGGATTTAGCTAAACACATCATGAAAACGCTCCGGAAGGAATCCGATGGGGGAACACTTCATGGCGTTTCATCTGGTATATTCCTCCAATTGATGGAAATGGAGGAAAGAACGTGCACAATACGTTTGCACGATAAGAGATCAGGAATGAACGGTGTATTATTTTTCAGAGATGGCGAGCTTTTGGATGCCCGCGTCGATGAAAAACAGGGACTCGACGCGGCATATCTCATATTTTCATGGGAACAGGTAACATTGTCGATACAAAATGAGTGTCCACAAAAGGACAACAAGATCAATAGTGACCTCCAACCGATTATCCTTGAGGCGATGCGCCTGAAGGACGAGGCTGAAGATGAAAAGGAAATAAGCGCTGATGACGAACAGGTGGAGGAAATTGAAAGCATAGAAGAGTCAAGTTCGTCCGTTGAAAACGTCAAAAGGCTCTTGAGCAGGGAAGTTGGTGACCGCTGTGGACTTGAGGACATCTATCAAGATGGAAGTATGAATGCCGCGATTCAAACCATTTCAGAATTGGGCATGGCATACCAATATGGCGCTTTGAAAGTAGGTTACATCGATAAACGCGCCGCACATGATACCATCATATTACCGGGTGAACCATCGACGATTATCTCTGTTAACCCAAAATGCCCAAGGGATAAAATCATTCAGGTTTTGAGCGACTACAACTGACGCGAATGACAATTGCGCCGGCAAATTCGATAAACCATTGGCAGGGCGGGGCGGATAACAAATATGAAAGATCTTTTCAATGATGTGTTAAGCATAAGCGGCGTTCAGGGCGTGATATTGTTTTCGGGGCAAGGAAATATTATTTACGATTCAATTGAAGATCAGCAGCAGGGTAAGCCCCCGATGTTCAAAAATTGGAAAAAGCTTTTTGGAATACTTCAAAATACGCATGAGGCGGATTTCGTTTTCGAAAAAGGACGGTTTTATTTGCGCCGATTGGATGATGGCTTTTTGTTAATTCTGATGCAATCGTTTGCTTCGATAGCGATGGTAAAATTAAATTGCGATATTTTACTACCGCAAATCAAAACTTCGAGAAGCAGCAGAGGATTAAAAGCCTTGTTTAAACGGTAAGTTAACGTGACAATTACATTAAGACAATTCCAGCGTGGCTTGTCGCTAAATACTTGAGAGTGCTAACATGGCAAAAACGGATCAATCATTGAAGTCTGATCAAAATTCTAAAATTAATGAGGCTGAAGTTTGTTATTCAATGGGACTATACGATGAAGCCTTGTCCATTTTCATTCAAGTTTTAGATGACTTCCCTGACCTCGATGATGAAAACAAAGAGAAAGTTCAGCAGAAAATCAATGAAATAAAAGCGCACCTGGAAGAACAGGAAGGCGATGAAGCCGGTAGTGTTTCTACCGAAGAAATTTCTATGTTGAAAAAGTCCCTTTCTGGCCAAGAAGATGCGCCTGCGATACTCGATAGTGCTTCTGCTTTCAAAGATCTGGGGCTTTTTGAAGAGGCACTGACTGAGTATGAAAAGATTTTACTTCTTGAACACCCTCCTGAAAGCGTTATTCCAGACATTGTTGACTGTTTATTAAAATTGTTCTCACCAAATGATCTTTTTGACAAAATTATAAAAATTGTCGGAGATCAGAGATTGGGTGTTGAGAAGCGCGGCTTGGTCAAATACCATTTCGGATTAGAAATGGAAAAACGTGATTATCGCGATTTGGCCTTGGACCTTTATGAAGAAGCTGAGAAGGACACACCGGAAGAACCCGAGCTGGTAAAAAGGATCGAAACGTTACGCTCAAGGCTGTCAAGTGGGTCCAAATATGACTTCCTCCTTAGGCAACAACTTGTTACCACGGAGCAGCTTCAAAAAGCGGCAGCACTATCAAAACAGACGCGGAAAAGTGTTGAAACAGTTCTGATTGAAAACTTCGGTATCAGCAAAGATGATATCGGAAAATCATTCGGGCAATTTTATGGATGCACTTTCCGTGTATATGAAGAGGATTTGACGACGCCATACGAATTGCTTGGTAATTTGAAAAAAGCATTTCTGCTGCATGAATTATGGGTTCCACTAAGTTGGGGAAAAGAAGGTGTTGAAGTCCTTGTTGCCGATCCGCGCGATTTGAATAAGACCGATAATATCAAAGCCTTAATGAAAACCGGAAAGATCAATTTTTGTGTTGCTATCCGAGAGGACATCGAGGCGTTTATCAAAAGGTTTTATTCGACCGATCAGTATAGTGATATGGCACAAAGCGGCGAGGTGCTTGATAACTTCGATGATATTCTCGATGTATCTTTTGAAGAAGAAGACGAGGTTGATGATGCCATTGATGAGCTGGATGAAAGCTCCAGCAAAGTTGTTAAACTTGTGGATCAATGCCTCATTGCCGCCTATCGTAAAAATGCATCCGATATTCATATCGAACCTTCGCCCCAGACGAAGTCGACGAATATACGTTTTCGAATGGACGGGGTGTGCCAAGATTACATCAAAGTGCCGAATTCACTCGCAAGAGGGATTATTTCCCGCATAAAAATTATGTCCAATTTAGACATTGCCGAACGTCGACTTCCCCAGGATGGAAAAATAAAGTTCAAACGAAAAGGCATTCCTCCATTTGAGTTGCGTGTCGCGACCCTCCCTACAGCCGGTGGGTATGAAGACGCCGTGATGCGTATTCTTGCAACTGCCGGTGCAATGAAACTTGATGATATGGGGCTGGATGATCGCAATTTTGAAGTTTTAACCAGTGCCATTGCCAAACCCTATGGATTGATTTTATGTGTCGGGCCGACGGGTTCCGGTAAAACGACTACTCTGCACGCGGCTTTAGGCCATATTAACAAGCCCGGCATCAAAATATGGACTGCCGAAGATCCTGTGGAGATAACACAGATGGGACTTCGACAGGTTGAAGCCAAACCTAAGATCGGACTTGATTTTGCGCGAATCATGCGTGCTTTTCTGCGTGCTGACCCCGATGTTATTATGATCGGCGAGATGCGTGATGAAGAAACAGCGTCGATTGGTGTGGAAGCATCCCTTACGGGGCATCTTGTATTTTCAACCTTGCACACCAACAGTGCTCCGGAAACCATTACGCGGTTATTGGATATGGGCTTGAATCCACTGAATTTTTCAGATGCTTTTCTTGCTGTTCTGGCTCAACGGCTTGTAAGAAGATTGTGTGACTGTCGAAAAGAATACCATCCCAGTCGAGAGGAATTTGATCAAATCGCAGAAGACTACGGATCTGAAAATTTTAAATCGTCTGGTCTGGAATATTCGGAAGATCTGAAACTCTATCATGCCGGCAGCTGTGAAAAGTGTTCCGGAACGGGCTACAAAGGCCGTATGGGGATCCATGAACTGATGGATGGTACCAAAACGATTAAGCGTCTGATCAAACAGGCGGCACCAACCGATCAAATTTTCGAACAGGCTATTAAAGAAGGGATGTCGACTTTGAAACAAGATGGCATCCATAAGGCTTTTAAAGGATTTACCGACATGACGGAAGTTAAACGTGTTTGTATTCAGTAAAGTTATCTGAACATTATTAACCAAGCACTGGTTAAAAGCGGGGGCCTTGTGCAGTAAAAACGCCTCCGCTTTTTTAGTGAAATATAAAATGTCGATCGATTACCATCACTGGGAAAAAACCCTGCGTAACAGCGTCGCGGCCTTCGATATTGACTTAACGGATCAACAGATTGGACAATTTTATATTCATGCCGAGGAATTGCAGCGATGGACGCGAAAAACGAACCTCACGGCAATCAAAGACGCTGATGAAATAGCTGCAAAACACTTTATTGACTCCATTGTACCGTCCGTATACTTTGATCCAATGCACGATGTTCTGGATATCGGTTCCGGTGGTGGTTTTCCCGGACTGCCGCTAAAGGTTCTATATCCACATATTCAGTTGACATTGATCGATGCCGTCCGCAAAAAAACCAGTTTTCTTAAGCACGTGGTTCGCTCTATGAGAATAGAGGATACTCAGGTTGTCCACGGAAGAATTGAAGAAATAGGGCTGCGGTATAAGATGACATTATGGGATTCCATTGTTAGCCGCGCCTATAGCAGCGTGTCGGTTATACTGGAAAATGCGCTGCCTTTGTTGTCACCAGGCGGTCAGATTCTTATATGGAAAGGCCCGTCACCTGAAGAAGAAATCCGGGCGGCTCAGGATGTTATCGCCAGGCAACGGCGGTTGTTGACCTTAAGGGTGCGATCCTATTTTTTGCCGGAGATCGCTGCACAGCGCACGCTTGTTGCTATTAAGGCGATCGATATTTGAGATCGGTCCGATCTGTTATATAGGAGCGTAATCGTTGCCCAAGCGTTGCCGAAATACCAATGTGAATTCTGTCATGAACGGTAGCAAAAGGCCGCTAAGCGTTACGATGGTTTTGTTTGCCAAAGGATTTATTATGGGGGCTTCCGATGTGGTTCCCGGTGTTTCTGGTGGGACAATGGCATTAATTCTGGGTATCTATGAGAAGCTCATCCTGTCCATAAAGATATTTGATATCAGGCTTGTACGATTAGTTTTGCAGGGGCAGTTCAAGCTGGCGATGAGAACGATACCTTTCGGGTTTCTGTTACCATTAGGATTTGGCATACTGACCGCTATTTTTACGATGGCACGTGGGCTTAGCTGGCTGCTGGAAAACCATCCGTCGGCAATATGGTCCTTTTTTTTCGGGCTTGTGCTGGCATCCGCTATGGTGGTGGCCCGAAGAATTGGAAGGTGGGGTTGGGTGACCGCCGCTAGCTTTCTAATGGCAACTGCAGGAGCCTATATGTTGGTCGGGATGGTTCCCATGAATACCCCGGAAACAATTCCGTATATTTTCCTGTGTGGGGCCATTGCCATCTGTGCCATGATCCTGCCGGGCATTTCCGGATCCTTTATTCTAGTATTGCTGGGAAAATATAAGTATATACTGGATGCCGTGGCAACATTCGATTTACGGGTTCTTTTAGTTTTCACCATTGGAACGCTATCGGGTATCTTGCTTTTTGTACGTCTCCTTAGCTGGCTTCTTCGTCACCATTACCGAATCACCATGGCCGCCTTGACAGGACTTATGATCGGTTCCCTGCGTAAAATTTGGCCGTGGAAATCATTTGCCATGCCAAACACCGATGGTTCCATTGGCGGTATTGCATTGGTCAACACCATTCCGCAGGAAGTCGACGGCGATTTGTTTTTAGCGATTGCTTTAGCGATAATCGGTGGGGTTATGGTTATATTTCTGCAACGTCTCGCTGAGAAATAGAGATTTCGGCAACCGATTTATTTCCTGCTTTTCCGAATTTCATTAGCCCGTTCAAACTCGATGATTCTTTTTAGGTCGGCCTCCTTAATCCCCGGAACGATCAATGCCGGCCGTATGTGACGCAACCACCGTTTAAAAATACCTTTGTCTTTGTGGCCCTCAATTTCAACAATGCCTAAAAGGGAGTAGGATGCCTCAGAAGATGCAAGGAGGGCCATGACATCCGGTGAACATCGCAGGGCATTGATAAAAAGATCCAATTCGTTGCGGGTCCATCGCGGACTAAAAATCAACTGGCTTATTTTCTTAAAATGTCCCTGGAGAAGCCATTGGACGGCCCGTCGATTGTTGATCAGAGCGACTGCTGAGAATGCTTTCCGGACGCCGCCCTCTTGATAAACTTGGCGATTGTAGCTTAGATAGCGTACATTTTGTGTGGCATCCGGAACGCCACTGATAATAAGAACTTCCTTGAGATTTGCACGATCCGAAGAGAACACCCGCTGTGTGGCTTCAAGGAGGTCGTTAATGAAATCTGCGCTCATTGATCACAAGCTCCTGTCCCGGACCGTTCCCGATCATATTAAACGGTGCGTTGCGCTATGCGCATTAGCCCGGCTCTAAAAATCGATATGACGGCAACGGATGCGATGGTTAGCAATGTCGACTATCGCGACAGAGGGATGATGTCCTCCTCGCGGAAAAGAGGCACTGCCTGGATTGAGATAAACAACCCCATTTTTTTCTGTTAGCGAGGGCCGATGGGTATGACCGCTGATAACCATTCGAATACCGGATGCCTCCGGATTCAAACTGATATGGCTTAGATTGTGAATCATGTAAATGAGTGTCCCGCCGGCTTCAATGTATTCCTCCGATGGCAGTGCTTGTGTCCAATTGCCAAAATCCATATTGCCGCGAACCGGATAGACATCGCCAACTTCTTCTAAAGAAAACAATGTCTTATGGTTGTCGATATCACCGGCATGTAGGATAAGATCCGTTCCGGTCAGCGCATCAAGCACTTGGTTGGTAAGATGGCCGTGTGTATCGGAAAGGACGCCGATTTTAACGACATCGCGTTGCGCCAGCGGCGTATCGGGTTGATGTTTAGCGTGCATGGTACAAATTATCGGCAAAAACGAGCAACAAACCACTTAAATTGGGCGACATGGCATTGAACTGGATGCCGAGCGCCTGGGCATCCCCGGGCTCAGTGGAAATGATCTGAGACCAAATAATCGTGCCTTTAATGTTTAGCGTCATGGCGTCGTTCGGTGGGCTCATCATAATTTTGACGGATTTTCCGATAAGCTGGCTGGATCGGGATGGCTGTGTGTCTCCGTCAAGCACAAGGCATGCCCCCCCAATCGATAAATCCCGTGCAAAACCACTGAGCTTTAAAAGGGACGTTAGTTCGTCGTAATCGTGGACTTCAAGCGTGACCCTTACCGGAATCGAATGACGGCGAAGTTTGCGGTCGACATGGGGTGGGGGATTGCGTTGGCGATGGTTTGCGAACAACTCGGCTATGGCTGGCCCAATGGAAGGGAACAGTTTGCTGATGTCAATCAGACTTTCACGGGATATCTTGACCAATTCCACTCGTGTTGCGGTTTCCGTGTAGGATTGTGAAAAATGATCTTCCTCCAAGGGAAAAATTTCACCGAAAATTTCGGATTCGATGCTTTCCAGGCACTGATCCTGTTCTTCGGATTGCTGGACGGACGGATAAGTACGGCGTCGCAGCTGACCGGAGACGACCATGTAAAGGCTGTTTTCAGGGTCCCCGAATTTTTTGACCATTTTACCGGCAGGGAGCACGATGCGTTCCAGTCGTGTGACGAGGCCGATAAGTTCCCGAAAAGAGAGGCCGGCGAAAAACATATTCAGCGGCGTCGCGCGTGGGTTGTTTTCGATAAGGCTGTGATAGAATTGCTTAATGGCTTTGAAGGAGGGTTTTACGATTTGCCATTGCATCATTTTGGCGACAACGGCCTGAAGCACGAAACCTGAATCGATGAAAATAGCGGCGGTTTTATCATAGTATTCAGCCGCGGCTGAAAATGACTTGCGTTTTATCAAAAGATCGGCCAGGGCACGGTGAAGATGCGGATTGCCGGGAAAAATTTTGAGCATGCTTTGGAATTCACCAATGGAGTCAATGGTGATCGACCCATCCGTGATTTGATTGACAATGCTGCTTTGCAATTTGGCGGTATCGGCCAAGAAAATCTCCCTGCGCTAACGGCGTTTTTTCTTTTTTTTCTGTTTCTTTTTGCGTGGAGTTTTGCGTTTGAGTTTTTGGGAAAGGGTGTATTTTTTAGCTTCCAGTTTGATGCGCAAGGACCTGCGGTACTCCGTTATCGCCTTGAAAGCAAAATAATATCCCACGCCCGCCAACGGCAGACCGACAACAATGCCCCCCACCATGAGAATGCCGATAATTTCAGGCGCACTGCGAAGGGTGTATAACAGTGCTTCCAAATTGAATTCGTGCGGTAATTTATAGCCATCCTGGATTAAAAGAACCTTGGCGCCGGTGTAGTAGGTGATGCCGTAGATGATCGGCGCTGAAATCGGATTGGAGATCCAAACGGCTAAAGCGGCCGAAAATTTGTTCCATTTAAACAGTGCCGCCATGGGGACAGCGATGGCTGTATGAAGTCCCATAAAGGGACTCATGCCAACAAACAGGCCCAATGCAAATCCGCGCGCAATTTCCTTAGGGGTTCCACGTATCTTTAGAAATCGGCTGTAGGCCTTCTTGAGAGGCTCCATCCAATGGCTACCGGAACCGTGTGATTCAGTCTGAGGTGTATCGTCCGACATAACACATCGTTAGAGCCTGACTATGTCAGCTGCAATGCCCCTGAAGCGGCAGTAAGATTATCGTTTTGAGGAAACAGTTGCGATGTCTGGAAAATGCCATTGATTCCCCTGCTGCCGGGTGGTTTACCCCGACCAAAGGAGGTCCAAGCGAACATTTTATTGAACCATTTCGCTTCTGTTTTGTAAAGGAAATAAGGTTGGATAGGCTATTGGTTTTATGCTATGAACCCGTCGATATTAAACTGCGAGCATTCCAAAGGCCTGAATGATCCATTGGTGTCATTGTCATCAAGAGACCTTGTCCGGCGGTTTGTCGGCCAGAGGAAAGACAGCGAGGAATACCATATGAAAATTATAGTTGCGTTTGAGGGATCGAATGCCGCCAGTGCTGCGTTGGAACTTGCCGTGAAACACGCGCGCGCCTTCGATGGCCAGTTGGTGCTGGCCTGGTCGATGGTCAAAGGGGGGGAAGACGAGCAGGAAACCATTCAGCAGGCCGAGAAGAAACTGGCCTACTGGAAAAGCCATATTGAGCAACAGGGATTGGCCTGTCAGACACACTTGCTGATTCGGGGCGTTGAGGCCGGCGAAGATCTGGTACGGTTCGCCGTTGAACTTGGAGCGGATGAAATTATCATGGGGGTTCGCCGGCGGTCGAAAGTGGGAAAATTACTGTTTGGCTCCACAGCGCAATATGTCATTCTGAATGCGCCCTGTCCTGTGGTAACCGTCCGCTAGTATCTTTATCATGTGTCTAGGTCAGGCTTGGATGCAAGGTTGCCGCCGGTTGATGGGCGCCATCCTGATCGTGCTGGGCATTCGATTTGCCTCAACCTTATTGAAGGAGGTGCAATGAAAAAAATACAATGGGTTGCCATTCTGATGATGGTCCTGGCCGTGCCCCTGGCAGGGGCTGCCGATCCAAGCTACCAGGTCTCGGTGAGCCAGTTTGTGGAACATCCTGCACTGGATGCTGTCCTAAAAGGGTTTCAGGATTATTTGGCCGACGAGGGCATTAAGGCTGTTTATACTGTTCACAATGCCCAGGCCAACATGGCCACGGCCGGTCAGATCGGCACCCAAATTATGGGTGAGAAGCCGGATCTTATTCTGGCCATCGCAACCCCAACCGCCCAGGCGGTGGCTCAGGCCCTTAAAAAAGCACCGCATATGCACGCGACCCCTTTCCTTTTCACCGCCATCACCAATCCAGTTGCCGCTGGTTTGGTAAAGGATTTGAAACACCCTGGGGGGAATATCAGCGGTGTTTCCGACCGGCTGCCCCTGGACCAACATATGGGGATGGTGCGTCGTTTCTATCCCGAATTGAAAACTCTCGGCGTTATCTACAATGCCGGTGAAGCGAACTCCAAGTCAACCCTACGTGGAATCCAGGCGATTGGACAGCAAAAAGGCTTTGCGGTCATCGAGGCCACCGTGTCCAAATCCAGCGATGTCTACCAGGCAGCGAAGAGTCTCGTCGGTCGGGTTGACGCTGTTTTCATTCCCACCGACAATACGGTGGTGTCCGCTCTCGAATCCGCGGTCAAGGTCTGTACCCAGGCAAAATTGGCCTTGTTCTGTGCGGATGTCGACAGTGTCAAACGGGGGGCCATTGCCGCCATGGGCTTTGATTATTACAAGCATGGCCGTCAAACAGGTGCCATGGCGCAAAGAATCTTCAATGGGGCCAGGCCCGGTGACATGCCGGTCGAATCCCAGAAAGAACTGGAACTGCACCTGAACCTGGCGTCCGCCCGTCAAATGGGCGTCAATGTGCCCCAGACCATTGTCGATTCCGCCGATAAAATTTACGAATAAACCGGGGTATTGTATCGGTTATGTCCTGGTATGCTTTGATCGGCGCCATTGAGCAGGGTTTTCTCTATGGCATCATGGTTGTCGGTGTCTTTTTGACGTTCAGGGTTCTGGATTTTCCGGACCTCACGGTGGATGGAAGCCTGCCTTTAGGCGCGGCCGTTTCCGCGGTGGCCATCACCCATGGCATGCACCCCTTTGCTGCTTTGGGATTGGCCATGGCCGCCGGTTTTCTGGCCGGCATGATAACGGCTTTGCTCAACACCAAACTGAAAATTTTGCACCTGCTGGCGTCGATCCTGACCATGATCGCCCTTTATTCCATCAACATTCGCATCATGGACGGCCCGAATGTCTCCCTTTTAGGGGCAAACACCATACTGGATGTGTTGATTCGGTGGGGATTGACCGGTTATTGGGCGGCCTCTCTGCTTTACGGTGCGATGGCGATCATCGTCACGTGTGGGGTGATATGGTTCCTTCACACCGAAATCGGTCTGGCCGTTCTCGCAACCGGCGACAATCCGCGCATGATTACAGCCCAGGGGGTCAATACCCACCATATTATTATTCTGGGCGTGGGACTTTCCAATGCCATGGTCGCTCTGAGTGGCGCCTTGGTGGCCCAGAATCAGGGGGCTGCCGATGTCAACATGGGCGTGGGGACCATCATAGCGGGACTGGCATCGGTTATCGTTGGTGAGACCGTATTCGGACATGGTGGAATTACGCGCGGATGCATTGCCGCGCTTTTGGGATCAATCGTTTACCGTGTGGCCATCGCCTTGGCGTTGGGGATCAAATGGGGCGCCTTCGCGTTTACGCCCAGCGATCTCAACCTGATCACGGCTCTTCTGGTTATCGGTGCGCTCATGACGCCTATGATCAAGAAAAAATGGAGCCGGCCATGATCCGCATTGCCGGGTATTCCCAATATTTTAACCGTGGCGGGGTCAACGAAGTCCTGGCGCTTGATAACGTGGATCTGCAGCTTGAAAGGGGCGATTTCGTTACCGTCATCGGTTCCAACGGCGCCGGTAAGTCGACCTTGCTCAATGGTTTGGCCGGAATGTTCGCGCCGGATGCAGGCACCATGTGCATCGGTGAATGGGATGTGACCGGATGGCCTGAACATCGCCGGGCCGCCCACATCGGCCGGGTTTTCCAGGATCCGCTGGTGGGCACTTGTGCCTCGCTGAATATTGAACAAAACTTGGCGCTGGCCCTCAAGCGGGGGCGACCGCGCCGTTTGGCAATCGGTGTCAAACCCCGCCAGCGTGACCATTTCAGGGAACAGTTGCGGACCATTGGACTGGGGCTGGAAGATCGGTTGAAATCATCGGTGGGGCTGCTTTCCGGAGGGCAGCGACAGGCCCTGACCATGGTCATGGCGACCATGGTGGACCCCGAAGTGCTGCTGTTGGACGAGCATACGGCCGCACTGGATCCTAAAACCGCGCTTCAGATTCTTGAACTGACCGATCAGATTGTGCGGGCCAAACAATTGACCACCCTGATGGTGACCCACAACATGGCCCAGGCCCTGACCTACGGCAACCGTCTGATCATGCTTCATCAGGGCCGCATTATCCTGGATGTCGGCGAAAAAGAGAAAGCGTCTCTGACGGTCGACGAACTGCTGGGGCGGTTTTACAGGGTCAAAGGGGAGGAATTTGCCCTGGATCGGTCGCTGTTGTGCTGAAAATCCACAAGCTTTGGCCAGGCGAAGGGGCAGGGTCCCAATATTGTGGCTGCAGCCCTAATTTTTCATGCTGTGGATCGGCGCCGGGATCCGGCCGCCATGCAGGACAAACGGATTGTCGCCCCGGGCGTTGTTGACCGGCATGATGACGGATTGCCCTAATAGTCCCCCGAAATAGGCGTCTTCTCCGGCTTTTTTGCCCGGTACCGGAATCAGGCGGGTGGCGGTCGTCTTGAAGTTGATGACGCCGATGGCCATTTCATCGGCAATGATGGCGGCAATGGTTTCCGTCGTGGTGTCGCCGGGTATGGCCACCATATCGAGTCCCACTGAACAGACGCTGGTCATGGCTTCCAGCTTTTCGATGCAGAGATGACCTTCCCTGGCCGCGTCGGCAATATTCAGATCTTCACTGACCGGAATAAAGGCACCGCTCAGGCCGCCCACATGGGAACTGGCAAAGGCGCCGCCTTTTTTGACGGCATCGTTCAGCATGGCCAGAGCGGCCGTGCTGCCGGGCACGCCGATGTTGCGCAGTCCTAGACTTTGAAAGATTTCTCCGACGCTGTCTCCGACGTTGGGGGTCGGCGCCAGGCTGAGGTCCACCGCGCCGAATTCAATCCCGATGCTTTCCGCCACTTCACGACCGATGAGCTCGCCCACCCGGGTGACTTTATAGGCCGTTCGTTTGATCAGGTCGGAAATCATTCCTAGATCCCATCCCGGATTTTGGGCCAAGGCGCGGTCGATGGCCTTGCGCACTACGCCGGGGCCGCTGACACCCACATTGATGACGGCATCCGGCTCCCCGATACCCAGGTAGGCTCCGGCCATGAAGGGAACATCCTGGGGAATATTGGCAAACACACACAATTTGGCGGCGGCCAAACCATCTTGCGAAGCCGTTTTTTCGGCGGCCGCTTTGACGACTTCGCCCATCATGAGAACGGCGTCCATGTTGATTCCGGCACGGGTACTGGCAACATTGACCGAAGCACATACCCGCTCGGTTCGGGACAGTGCTTCGGGAATGGCTTCGATCAGGGCGCGATCCCCGCGGGCCAGGCCTTTTTCCACCAACGCGGAAAAGCCACCGATGAAATCCACATTGACCTCGGCCGCCACGTCATTCAGGGTCTGGGCCATGGCAACCATTTGCCGGGCATCGAAAGGCGCTGCCACAATGGCGATGGGGCTGACGGAAATCCGTTTGTTGACGACGGGAATGCCGTACTTGTCGCTGATTTGATTACATGTGGAAACGAGATGGCGTGCCAGGGTTTTGATTTTCGTTCGGACATTACGCCGCAGCGTTTCCAGGTCATCACTGACACAATCCATCAGGTTGATACCCAGGGTGACCGTGCGTAAATCAAGGTGTTCGCTTTGCAGCATTTCCAGGGTGGCGACGATTTCTCTACTTGTCAGCATGGCGTCTATCTTCGGTGCTTGACCGAAGCCTTTGAAGTTCAATAAAGGTTTGAAGGCCAACCGTGACCTTATCGCGCTTCAGATGCGATTGAGCGTCATAAAGATATCCCGGTGTTGAATGCTCACCTGCAGGCTCAGTTCCGCACCTTTTTCACGGAGATCCCGAAACAACGCGCTTTGATCGGCTTGGGGAGGGATATCCACCTCATAGATCATGATATTGGCGTTGGGGTCCTTACCGCCTTTGAATATGGCCTGGCAATTGGTGATATTGACCTGATGGCGGGCAATAATTGCGGTGATGCGGGCCACCAGGCCCTTCTGGTCGGGACCGCGGGTCGTGATGACAAAGGATTCGGCCACTGTCGCGGTGTTATTTTCATGTCGGGGTTCCACCGGTTTGACGTGGACCTGAAGCCCCATCGGCCCCACCGTATCCGCCAGTTTTTGTTCTATTTCCGGAATCGGCACCGCGGCTGGTACGGTGGCGATAAAAATACCGGCAAATTCAGATTGCAGGCTGGTCTGGCTGACATTCTCGATGTTGCTTTCGTTTTCATACAGAAATCGGGAGACGGTGGCGATGATGCCGGGGCGATCAATTCCCAGTACGGATATGATGACTTTTTTCATGAGAGGTCCCAATCGGCCGGGTAAGTTAACTGGCGGCCGGTCGCAGAATATCGCGATGAATGGCGGTTAGCCCCGCACAACCGGTCAATACCATGGCCGATTGCAGCTCTGTCTTGATTTGCTCGATATAGGCGCCCACGCCCTTGGATTGTCCCCCGATAGTGGCAATGGAAAAGGGGCGTCCGATCAGCACGGCATCGGCCCCCAGGGCCAGCATCTTGAGAACATCGACGCCCGAGCGGATACCGCCGTCCGCCAGAATGGCAATTTGACCCCGGACGGCATTGGCAATCTCCGGAAGCACTTCGGCCGCGCCCGGTGCATGATCCAGTACCCGGCCGCCATGGTTGGAGACGACGATGGCTTGGGCCCCCACATCCACGGCAATACGGGCCTGGTCGGCGGTCATGATCCCCTTGAGGATAAAGGGGACCGGCACCTGTGCGATAATGCCTTTCATTTTGGCAGGTGATTTCGGACCGACGGGGCGCCCCATCTGTTTGAGCGTGATCAGTCCGGCCGCGTCGATGTCCATGCCGACGGCGGGGGCGCCGGTATCGACCGCCTGTTCCAGCTTTTTGAAAAGCTCGTTGTCTTCCCACGGCTTGATGAAGGGAATTCCCTGGCCTTCGACGGCACGAATGGCCGCAAAAGCCGCTTCGTGAATGAACGGCGGAACCCCGTCCCCTGTGCAGCCGAGAATGCCCTGGGCACGGCATCCTTCGAGTTTGGCCAGGATGTAATCGTCTTCCGACATGGCGCCGCCCATGTTGAACGAAACGCCGGCGATGGGGGCGGCCATAACAGGGAGGGCCAGGGGTTGGCCGAGAAATTGGGTTGCGGTGTCAGGTGCGTCGGCCTCATGCAGGAGGCGCATATTGAGACGCAAGGACGCCAGCGCACTTAAATTGTTACGGAATGCGGTCCCCGTCCCAAGGCCGCCCATTCCGGGTACCTCGCCGGCACAGGCCACGCCGTTGCAAATGGGGCATACCCGGCAGTAACCCTTCATCCGCTCTTTTGCGGCGGCGCGTATGGTTTTCAATGTTCTTTCCTTCCAGCGGCAATCGGGTTGTACTGTTTGTTGGCCTTATGGTATTAAGTTTGGACGGGCTGATCATCGGGCCTGCCCGCGTCACAGGGCTTCGAAAAACAGCGCTCCATACAAGCAGAAGGACACCCAAATGTCAAAAAAAAATCTCATGGCGATTGTCAGGGAGCATCGCACCCTGTTCATCGTCATCGCCGTGGGGTTGTTCCTGATCGAACTGGAAATATTTGTCATTGCGGCCATGAAATCCGGCAACAAATCCGTCATCCAGGTTCAAAACGCTGCCGGCGACGTAATCTACGAATCGGATGGGAACAATCTCAGTCAATTCGACAAATACTATTTCGAACAAAATTTCGGCCCCTTGGATCAGTACCAGCTCCGTCTGGTTTCCCGTCAGGTGCCTTTCCCTTTTCGCGCCTGGTTTGTGGCGGCTTTCGGGCTGCCCGTCGGAGGCATCTTGCTGTTCGCTTTTGTTGTCAGGGCCTATTTGAGTCTGTTTTATCCTGATCAGGTCGCCCGGGCATCAAGCGGTACTCAGCTGGAAGGCGGATCGCGCCTGGAGCGGTTTCTGTTGCGCGTCAGCCGCTACAATATATTTGTTATCGGCTTTTTGATACTGATGGGCATTGCGGCCTATTGGGTGGTGCCCAATGTCATTGTCTATATGGGGCGCTTGAGTGTCGAAACCATTATCCGGTACAAATGGTTTTTTATAGCGGCGGCAGCGATCTTTTTAGCGCTTTTGATCTGGGTGATTTATCTGCGGTATCTGTTGGCCCGCAAGAGTATCGAAAGCCATACCGAACTTGAAAAACATCGCCTGGAGCTCGAATACAAACGCACGGCCGATAATCCCAAATCGCTCGGACATGATGAAAACGCCGGGTTTGTGACCTGGGAGGGTGAGGTCATGCCGGACACGCCGCCGCCGTCCTCGCAAGACCAGCCATCGGACGCTTCCCTGAATTCATGACGCTTCCGGATTCGTAATCATGCAGATTGTAACCACCCATAAGAATTGTGATTTCGACGGACTGGCTTCGGCCGTTGCCGTGACGCTGCTTTATCCCGACACCGTTGTGGTGATCTCCAAAGCCGTCAACCCCAATGTGAAGGCGTTTCTGTCCATGCACAAGGATGTCTTCAACATCCGGCTGCCGGCGGATATCGATATGGACACGGTCAAGCGCCTGTTTGTTGTGGATGTTGCCCAGTGGGATCGATTGGATGGGATGGCTTCGCTGCAGGACAGAGAAGATCTGGATATCCGTATCTGGGACCATCATCCCGGTCAGGGCAATATCGCTGCCGGCATGATCTGCCAGGAGCCCATAGGGGCTTGCATCACATTGCTGATTCGAGAACTCCAGGCGAAAAATATCCCCCTGACACCGATCCAGGCGACGTTGTTTATCACCGGTCTTTACGAGGATACGGGACGCCTGACGTTTTCGACAACGACAGCCGAAGATGCCCGTGCCGCCGCGTACCTGCTGGAAAACAGTGCGGATCTGAATATCGTCAGCCGAATTCTCCGCCCGGCCTATCGCGAAAAGCAGAGAGAAATTCTGCATAAGCTGCTGGCCAGTGCCCGTCGTCTCAAGGTAAACGGTTTTTACATCGGCATCGGGAAAATCGAGATCCATGGGCATGTGGACAGCCTGGCGCTGGTGGTACGGTTGATTCGGGAGTTGCTGAACGTGGATGCCGCAATCGGGCTGTTTCACAATCCGGAACGGGAGCGTTGCATGGTCATCGGGCGCAGTGGTATGGACGAACTGAATATCGGTTCCATTATGCGTCATCTTGGGGGCGGCGGTCATCCTGGGGCCGGCTCCGCGCTGATGAAGGGCGTCCAGCCACACGCCATCGAAGAAATGATTCTTGGTCTGATCGAAGGCAATCAACAGGCGTCCGTGCGGGTGAGCGACCTGATGTCTTTTCCGGTGATGAGTGTCCGCACGGGAACCAGCATGGCGGAAGTGGCCCAGTTGCTTCGTGAAAAGGGATGCACCGGTCTGCCGGTCATCGATGACGGTGCGCTCAAAGGGGTGATTTCACGGCGCGATTTCAAACGGGTCCGTCGCAAGAACCAGTTGGCCGCACCGGTCAAAGCTTTCATGCGCGACAGGGTGTTCACTATTGCGCCGGACAAAAGTCCCGCCCAGGCCGTGGGGCTGATGATCAAACATGATATCGGACGGCTGCCGGTGGTTGAAGATGGACAGGTGATTGGAATTGTCACCCGTTCGGATGCCATGCTTTACTTCTATGACCTGCTCCCGGAATAGAATAGATGCCCCGCCGATGTGTTTTTTAGCAGATTTTGACCGTAAGGCGCGAACCGCGGGTCGACCCGAGAATGAAACCGACGCTGCCCGACAACCCCAATGCATAATTTTGAGGATCTGACATGGATGAGAAGAGCTACCCCTTTTACGAAATCGTAGAATTTCCTGCCATATTGCTGGAAACCCCCGGGTTTCAGGAAACCCTGGACCGACTGATTGACTATTGCCAGGTGCCGCGTTTCCTGGCCGGCTGCGGGCTTCCGCTGACCGACGAGACGGAAAAGCGGTTGAGCCTTAAACTTGTGGCCCACCTTCTGGATCAGATGACAACCGACCGTGTGGATGCCCCCTATATTTCGGTATGGGAAAAGGGACGCCATCAGGAAGTCAAGATGATCTATGTCAACCCGGCCATCGAAAAAATTACCGGGTTTACCGCACAGCAGGTGCTCAAAGTGGGGTTCAGTATTTTTGTCCCGGATGATTTAATCACCAAATTTGAACAGAAGGACGGCACCACGGAGAAAATCGACGTGCCGATCGAAAAAGCCCGTCAGGAGCGGCAGTGGCAGCAAATCGACGGACGTTGGGAGCGGGTTTACGAGATTCTGAATAAAAACGGGACCGCTTTTGTGCGGGACGTGGCCGTGATTGAGGAAATGGACAGCCTGTGTATTTCCACCGGCACCCTCACAGATGCTTCGCTCGAGTTTCGGACCTGATGATGGCAGGGCCGGCAACGATGTCCATGTCTGAAGAAGCGCAGGGGGTGCCTGCCCAACGGTTATCCTAAGCCAATCGCGCCAATTATGGTTTGCGATTGATGGCCCTGCGGAGGGCTCTTCCTTGGATGCGGCCAGGGGGCCATGTCAGGTCATGACCCCCCCGTGGCATTGTGGCGATGGAATGGGGCCGTCCGTGCATTTAAGGCAACCGTCGCCTAACGCTGGTACGACGCCGTCAGACGATCGACTTCTCCGGCGATAAAGGCCGCCAGCTCTTCAGCTTTCTGTCGCGTAATGGCACCAACGCTTTTGGCCAGTTCGGCGATCTCGTCTTCCGGCAGGCCGGTGGTCTTGTTGATCATAAATGCGTCGATTTCGCCGTCTTCCATCAGAACGCCGCACCCGCCAGCCGCCCCGATGAATGTATCGCCAGCGAAAATCGGCACCACGATTTTGACCATTCCGGCATCGCACTCTTCGATCACGGGTGAACGACCGTTTTGCGACATGGCAGCCATGTTCTGATGCGCGACGGCACAGATATAGGTTTGCCCCTTGCCGGTCGCGCGTATGGCCGGACATAAATCATTGGCATGCTGGGATTGGCCGGTGATGCCGACCCCGTCGATGTCATAGACACTGGCACGCATGCCGGAACGATGATGAATGGCATCTTCCAGTTCGATCCATTTTTCAAGCGGTTGCAGATCCGTCAATTTCATGTTGTGTCTCTCCTGTTTCCGATTGCTATCGTAAGTTAGAACTAAAGCATAAAAAAGGGACGTGCCGATGGTCAGCGGTTGTCGCCATCGATCAGATCCCCGAGGGAGCCGAGAAGGGACCCTTCGCCCTTGCTGCCGCCGCGCTGCGGTGCGGCCTGGAGCATGCGTCCGGCCAGACGGGAGAAGGGCAGGGACTGAAGCCAGATTTTCCCCGGCCCTCTGAGGGTCGCAAAGAAAAGACCCTCGCCGCCGAAGAGTGCGGTTTTGATGTTGCCGGCCTGCTCGATATTGAAACTGACACCGGATTCGAAAGCCACGACACATCCGGTATCGGCTTGCAGAACCTCGCCGGCGGCCAGTTCCCGTTCCACTACCGTTCCTCCGGCATGGACGAATACTTTGCCGTCTCCTTCCAGTTTTTGCATCACGAAACCTTCACCACCGAAGAGTCCCGTCAAGATTTTGCGCTGCAAAAATATGCCGATGGCCACGCCTTTGGCGGCGCACAGAAAACTGTCCTTCTGGCAAATCAGGCACCCCCCCACGCTGGAGAGGGAGATCGGGATGATGTTGCCGGGATAAGGGGCACCGAAAGCCACATGCGATTTACCGTTTCCCGTATGTGTAAAAACCGTCATAAAAAGGCTTTCACCGGTCAACAGGCGCTTGCCGGCGCCCAGGAGTTTATCCATGAAGCCGCCGCCAGTGCTGCTGTGGGACCCATCCCCGAAAACCGTTTCCATGGCAATCGACGGGTCTTTGTACATCATGGCGCCGGCCTCGGCCACCGCACTTTCACCCGGGTCCAGTTCCACCTCTACAAATTGCATTTCGGCGCCAAATATTTTGAAGTCGATCTCATCGGCGCGGCTGGCGCTTCGACCGGCAGGGGGCGGTGTGGGCGCGGCGAAGGGTTTTGCAGAGGGCGTGGCTAATTCGGCAATTTGGGTGATGGGCACCCAATCGGTAAAGCCTTCGCGCCAGGCATAGCCATTTGGGACGGCCTGTGCCTGGCGTGCGGCCTCGGCCTGGTTCATGGGGCCCGTTTGCTGGCCGTCATAACTCAGATACCATTGTGACATAGTGTTCTCCTTTTTCAGGGTTGAACATCGGGATCCTCCCTCATTGTTTGACGGCTACCGTCACTGGCTGCCCATGGCATGGCTGGAGCGGCTCGGTTTACACCTTTGACCGAAGTTTTTCATCCTGGAGCCATTGCCGCAGTCGACGCAATCCTTCCTCTATCGATATCCGGGGACGATATCCAAGATCCTGTCGGGCCGCACGGATATCGAACCAGTGGGATGTGGCCAGTTCCTTGGCAACAAAGCGGGTCATCGGGGGTTCTCCCGGCAGCCGAAATGACCGGTATGCCCACTCCAGAAGCGCCCCGATACGCCAAGCGGCGGCCGCGGATACCTTGCGCTGGACCGGCGGAAGATCCGCCGCGGCCAAAATGGCGTTGACCATATCCCAAAGACGGACAGGGGCATCCTGACTGATGAAATAGACGCGACCCGACAACTCCGGTCGCACCGCAAGCTGTTCCGCCGCCAGGATATGGGCCTGGGCGGCATTGTCCACGTAGATTGTATCGACGCGGTTTTGCCCGTCGCCAACCTGCCGCAGGCGACGCGCCCGTTGAATGATTCGGGGAACCAGATGGTTGTCTTCCGGTCCCCAGATGAGGTGGGGACGAAGAGAGATGGTTTTAAGGGTTTGGTCGGCGGCCTGGCGAACAAGTTGTTCCGCCATGGCCTTGGTGCGGGGATAGGGGGCGTGGCAATGGGTCGCATAAGGGGCGGTTTCGTCAACCCCTTCCATGTCGCCGCCGTCGAATACCACACTCGGGGAACTGGTGTAGACGAGACGCCGGACACCGTTGCGCCGGCAGGCCTGGATCAAATGCTGGGTACCGACGACATTGGTCTGGTAATAGGCCTCATCAGGCCCCCAGACGCCGGTTTTCGACGCCACGTGGAAGACCAAGTCGACATTTTGGCAGGCCTTGTGAAGGGCCTGGGCATCCGCCATGTCGCCCTGCAGCTGCTCCACGCCCATGGTGTCTAATTTCGTGTAAAGGGAGCGGGAAAAGCTGCGCACCTTATCGCCCCTGGCGACCAGCATCCGCACGATGGCCTTGCCAAGGAAGCCGCCACCGCCGGTGACGAGAATGGTCCGGGACGACAGGGAAGCGCTGGTCATTGATCCTTCTCCGAACATCGCAAAATATCAGGCTTCATCGGGCTGCTCTCGATCCTTTACGCGGCGGGCGGCCCAGACTGTTAGCTGTTCCCGAAAAATTTTGGAATTGTGCCGGATGTCCACCGGGAATCCGCTATGGTAGAGAATATCCCGGACGGTCCGCGTCAGTGGCGATGCGGCCGCTAAATCCAGCAGTTCCGCGGTTAATTGTTCGCGTGACATCTCACGGCCTTCCGGGGTGCGTTCGACACAGATAACCGGGTGCTGCCGCGGACGTGGGCCGATGCCCACCAGGGCGCTGCGAAAGACGCCCGGATGGTTGTTGAAAATGGCTTCACAGGGAATGGTAAACATTTCACCGGCCGGTGTGGTCACGCGATGACTTTTGCGGCCGCAAAACCAGACGCGGTTTTTACTGTCCCGCCAGCCCAGATCCCCCATGCGATGCCAGAAAGAATCGCCGTCAGTGATTTTGGCCAATGCGTTGGCCGTATCGTTTTGAAAATACCGTCGTGTAACCAGGGGACCGCGGACGATAATTTCGCCAATGTCGCCATCCTTCACCAGCAACTCCTCCGACCAGGTTCGGATGGGATCGTCGGAAATGCGGATGATGTGGATCTCGGTTTCGCCGATGGGGCGTCCGACGCACATGCCGTAACCCTTCTCGCTGAGCGCGCGGGTTTCCTTCAAGATTTCATGGCTGCCCATGGAAATGATGGGAACGGCTTCCGTGGCGCCGTAAGGCGTATGAATCTCGCTGGCATCATCCAGCATGGCGGTGAACTGCTCGATATTGGCCGGTGCCACCGGGGCACCGGCGGAAACCACCCGCCGAAGGGAGGGCAGGCGAACGCGGCGTTTCTGGCCAAAGGCGCCCACCCTGTTGAGCAGCGCCGGCGAAGCGAACATATTGGTCACACCGTGATTCAGGATGGGGGTGATGATGTTCTCCGGGTTCACATGGGCCGGTTTGCGCGGATCCATATCCGGAATTACGGCGGTCATGCCCAGGGCCGGATCGAAAAGGGCGAAGAGGGGGAAGGTCGGCAAATCGATTTCATCATCGGCAATCGTAAAATGGGACTGGATTTGGCGGATCTGGGCGTCGAAATTGCCATGGGTGTAGACCACCCCCTTGGCCGGCCCGGTGCTTCCGGTGGTAAAGAGAATCGCAGCGGTTTCATCCCGGGTGGTGGCCGCCAATTCATATCTCTGCCAGGGGCGGGCGTACAATTTTTCAAGGGAGGTGCCGCCCCAGAAGAATTTTGGGCCCGCGGTAACCGGGATGATCACCGACCGGAAGTAGCGGGGGAAAAATACTCGCAGGATGTGGGCCAGGGGAATACCGATGAAAGCCTCCGGGGCTGTGGACGCCAGGCATGTCAGCATGCGGCGGATGCCCATGCCGGGATCCACCACGACGGGGACAGCACCGCACTTGAACATGGCAAAAATCAGTACGAAAAATTCAATCCCCGGTTTGACCATGAGGACGGTTTTCGTGCCCTGCTGGATGCCAATGGAGCCCAGTCCGGCCGCCAGACAGTCGGATTCCCGGTCGAGTTGCTCGAAGGTCAGGTGGGCGTACGCCACCCGGCCGAATCGATCCCGTCCGCAAGGGTTGACCACCGCCCGTTTATAGGGCATGCGCCGGGCTGTATCCCGAAGCCGATAGGCGATGTTGACAATGGGTGAATTGGGCAAGGCGGTTGTTGTTCCCATGGTGAAGTCCACGTATGCTTCCTATCCAATGGGGTTGCGATGGAGAAAGTCGCGAATTGTACGGCTGACGGCTTCGGGTTCATCTTCCAGAAGGTAATGGCCGGCTTGCTCATAGAGATGGGCTTCCGCCTCCGGAAAGCGCCGCTGCCATTCCTTGAAATAATCGAGGTCGAATACGAAGTCATGCCGGCCCCAGCAGATGAGCAGGGGACGATGGCGCAGGCGATGCAGATTGTCGTCCACGTAACGGACCAGATCGTAGCTGGGATCCTGCCTTGAAAGCGGGATGTCCTGAACAAACCGGAGGGTTGCCAGGCGGTTTTGGGGGCGGTCGTAGGGAGCTACCAACGCCCGGCGGACATCGGATGCCAACCGTCGATGGGGACACATGACAAGGGCCGCCCGGGCAAAAAGGTTCAGCCCCAGAACCGCCGGTTCGGCCAACTGCCTGAAATTCCGTATCAGCCGAAGCCGCCATGGGATCGGTTTTCCGGCCGGCGGCAGGAATCCGCTGGTATTGGTCACCACGATGCGCCGGATGTTCGGCAGGTGCCGCAGGGCAAAGGCCATACCGATCATCCCCCCCCAGTCGTGGACTATCAGCGTCAACGGGGCATCGGGAACCACCGTGGCCACAAGATGTTCCAAATCGGCCACGCGATTTTCCAGGCGGAAGCCATAGGCGTCCGCGCTGGGCTTGGATGACAGGCCGCAACCGATATGGTCGGGCGCAATCACCCGGTGGTGCGGTGCGAGATCGGTAATCAGGCGGCGAAAATAGAAGGACCAGGTGGGGTTGCCGTGCAGCAGGAGGACCGGATCCCCTGTGCCCTCGTCGATATAGTGGTAGCGGTGGCCATTGATCGGCAGAAAGTGCGACTGAAAGGGGTAGAGATGCCGGTAAGGAAATTTCATGGTCAGGTTTTTAGCACGCTCCTTGATATCCATCTACCACTCGATGCCGAGCATCAAACAATTCAAGCCACTGCCGATGCCGAGAAATCCGACATGGTCGCCCGGTGCCAGAAAGCTCCGCTCATCGGCGAGTGCCGCGGTCACGATCAGGGACACCGTGCCGATATTGCCCAGGTAGCGAAACGTCGTAAAATCGCGGTCGGCCGGTATGCCGATGGCTTTGAGGATGGATTGCTGGTGGGACGATCCCACTTGATGGCAGATGATTTTGTCGGGCTGGTCGCCGCTCCAGCCCATTTCCTGCTGAAAAGCACGGAAGGTTTCCATTCCCAGCTGAACGCCGTTCTCCAGGACCCCCACGGAATCCGTGTTCATGACATGCGGGGCGCTGGCCGGAATACCCGTGTCCGGGCCCCAGGTACAGAGACGGTGGTGGCGGACGGCGTTTTTCACCATACCGCCCCGCAAGGGGTGGCCGTCCTGGCTGAAGGAACCGTCGGACAACACCACGGCCGCGGCACCGGATCCACCGGTCAGGGTTGCCACGCAATGCTTGAAAATGTCCATGTCCCTGGCCTGCAGCATGCGGTCGATGGTGGCATCTACAATTTGGCGGCAGGATTCGCAGGCCACCACCAGTCCCGCGCGGATTTGGCCCAACTCGATGGCGTTGGCCACCTGGAGCATACCGTTCAGGATGCCGATGCAGGCATTGGAGATGTCGAAGACCTGCGCCCCGGGACCGACTCCCAGACCGTCGGCCACGGCACAGGCGGTGGCCGGTTCAAGGTTTTCCCGGCAGACGGCGCCATAGATCAGCATGCCGATTTGATCGGGGGGAACTCCGGCGCGATCGATGGCCTTGCGGCCGGCCCGGATGGCGCCTTCGGAGAGTCTGAAGTCCGGATCCCAATAGCGGCTCTCTTCGATGCCGGTCAGTTGGGTCAGCTGACCCGGTTTCAGGTGCAGTTGCTCGTATAAGGGGGCCAGTCGGCTCTCCAGATCTTCGGCGGTCACCACGTTGGGCGCCAGCTCGTAGCCGATGGATTCGATGATCACGTTGCGGTAACGCATGGCAGGTCAATCTTTCCAATCATTATGGCGGTCCTGTGGCATCATGCACAGGCCAAAATCTTGCATTTTATATATGTAAAGACCGTCGCATTTCAAGTAGCCATCCGCCTTGAGCGTGGGGTAAGGGTGATCGTGTCGTTCGGTCACGACGGCTTCGACCTCCACGCGGCTGCTGGTTGGCAGGATTTGGCCCCGGTAGCGCCAGACATGGGACCCGGGGGCCAGAAGTTCCATCGCATGAGTGACCGCATGTTCCGGCCAGTACGCACCGGCGGCATAGCGCAGTAGCTGAACAAAGGATTCGATGCCGAGGGATCCCGGACAGACGGGGTCCTGATAGAAATGCGCTTTGAAAAACCATTCCTCCGGGTCGATCATTTTAACGCCGTTAACGTATCCCAGGCCATGGGGGCCGCCCTTCGGATCGAAGTGTTTAATTCGGTCGATCATGCGCAGGGCCCGGGAGGGCATGACCATGATGCTGGCCGGCAGGCTGCGGGAATCTTCGGGCGTCAGCGGCGTTGTGTCTTCAAAAATCGTTGCCGGGCCGGCGGTCGGCTGTGACGGTTCAATGGACGCGTCCGGACGGTCGCTTTCCGGCAAACCGACCTGGTGGGCCAGGGATTCCGGCGTAAAAAAGCCGAAGGATGTCTGGCCCTCGTACCGGATGTGTCCGCCCTGGTGGACCTCGAAGGCATAGTGCTCGATCAGCATATCGCCAGCGGCGCTATACTGCAGCAGGCGGGCCCGGGTTTTCACCGGACCGGCATCGCTGCGTACATTGCCGTGCAGGGTGGCCTCACCACCAAGGTTGCGGAAATGGAGATCCTTTTCGCTTTTAAGCGCCGATCCCATAAAGGCCGCCAGAAAACCACAGGCCTGAAGGGCGATTTCCATCAGAATGCAGATGGGCATGAACGGGGCGCCATTGCCGCGAAAATACCATGCGTCCGGATGGACATTGCATTCGGTTTCCACCCAGCCGTCGGGTTCCAGCACCCAGGGCGGCGGCTCGATGGATGTGACGCGATCGATAAAGGCATAGGGCGGTCCTGGCAGTCGGGCGATAAACCGGTCTTTATCGAAGGGGCGGTAGGGCGTACCGAAGGCTTTGGACGGTCGGCCGGTGGCGAATTCAAGCAACTTGTCCCGGGTGAATGCAACGGTTTCGGAAGGGGGAGAAATGGTTTCACCAATGTGGCTTCGATCATTGCCCCGCCGCTTTTCCCAGAAAGCTTCCAGCCCAGAACGGTCCATCCCCGTCATTTTCATGGTCATGCCCCGAAACATGACAATGCGGTGGCCGTCGGCATACATGTGGGCATCGGCCAGGACATAGGGCTCGGGCCCAAACCCGATTTCACAGAGCTCAACTTCGTAGACCACCTTGGCCGTTTCAGCTGTGACCGGACCACGGCACTTCAGGACCGCCTGTCGTCCGACCACCGGTTCGTAAACCACCTCCGGTCGATCGCTGACCCAGCCCATACGCTGGAGAAAAATTCTCAGTGTGTGGGCGCAGCATTCATACATCAGGGTTCCCGGCATCACCATGTCATCGACGAAATGGCAGGTCAGGAACCAGTCGTCCGGATGGATGTCGGCTTCCGCCCGGATCATGCCGATGCCATAGCGCCCGCCGGCGGGATCCAATGTCAGCACGCGGTGAATCAGGGCCATGCGCCCGCCAGGCAGGCGCTGGCCCTCAGGCAAACGGAAATTCTGAAAAGGAGCACCGAAGCAGGCCTCCAGATCACCCTGCCGCAGGGCCTCCAACGCGTGATCGTCGTAGGATGCCACTGCCATGGGGACCGGAGGGCGCCAGCCTTCCGGGATGATGCCCGACTGGGGCTTGACATCGTCTTCGGTGAGAATGATGCCGCCTGAGTTGCGTACTTCTTCCTCGGTAAAAAAACCGGCGCAGCCATGGCGCATGGTGATCAGCGGCTGGCCGTCGATGGTACCGTCGAAGCGGAAGAAAAACATCCAGGTGGGGCCTTGGCGGATGAATTTTTCGATTTCGATGGCATAGCGGATCACATCGCCGGGACGCGGCAGGCCGCGATGGAATGTCACGGTGGCATCCAGGAGCCGGTAGGTTCGCTCGCCCTTCACTTCCAGATCGATGCCAAGATAGGCCGACAGGAAAAGATCGGCCTGGCCGGCTTCCACGGAAATACAGACCGGCGCGCGGTCGCCGTCCAGATACCAGGCATCCGGCCGGACGTCGTGCTCGGTCACCAGCCGGCCGGGGCCCAGCACGCCTTTTTGACCTTCGACACTGAGGATACGATCCACCAGCATCAGCGGCTCGTCGGGCAGGCGTACCCGGGCCGGGTAATGGTCCACCGCTGCAAATTCAGGCCCCAAGACCCTGGCCACCGATCCCACCGCGAATTCCATGCACATGTCGCGGTCGAAGGCGACCGGTTGGGAAACAAGGGAGGGAGGATCCGGTATTGGCGCAGCTGCTGACGGCGCTGCCAGCAGACCTTCCGTATGGGCCTGCTGAACCAGACGGGCCTGCAATTCCACCGATCGGGCATATTGACGGCCAAGATCCTCCGACATGGACAGAAACCGCTGGTGGGCATCGGTGGTGGCGGCCATGTTGGCGGTGAGATCGGTTAGCATGGCCCGGGTATGCTCGGCAAACAGGGCTTGGGCGGCATTGGCATCCAGAGGCGTTTCGCCCTTGATGGTATCTGCTTTGGTTTCAGGCGAGGTCTTCTCCGTTTGGGTGGCAGGGCCGCCATATTCGGCAGGATGCGGTGGTGTCAGGGGCATTCCGCCGCAAACGATGGTAACCGGATGCGACTTCCGTCGGGGTTTCCCCTTTATTTTTGCTTTGGGCGGCCGGCTATCCCGGTCGGTTTCCGTGGCTTCCTCAAGAACAACCGACATGGCATGGCCTTCATTGCTGATGGCATTCAGGCATGCCCGGCGGGGTGCGTCATCCCGGTCGGCCAGCCAGGAAACCGGACGGGGAGGTGCATGCCCATGATCGGGAACGCTCAACGCATCCGGAGCCGCTTGGTCGCGAAGCCCTGGTGGGATGGTCCGGCGGTAGAGGCAAAGGGCCGTTTTAACCAGGGCGGCAAGACCTGCGGCAGCACCGGTATGGCCCAAACAGTCCTGGATGGTGCCCATGGCCAGAGGAGTGCTCCGCTGTCCGAAAATGGAAAGAAGGGTCTGGTATACGGTTCGGTCATCGGTCGGATCGATATGGCCATTGGTTTCCAGATAACCGATGCTCTCCGGCGGGAGGTCGGCATCTCTTAAGCCATCTGTTATCGCCCGCTTGCAGACGGTTGCCCGGTGGTCTTTGACGAAGGGATTCCCCTGTCGTGAACTCCCAAATCCGCGAATAACCCCGTAGATACGGTCGCTGTCCCGGCGGGCATCGGACAGGCGTTTGAGAACCACGGTGGCGGCGCCTTCCCCGGGCAAAAATCCGTCGGCCGGATGATCAGGGGGGCGGGAAGTGGTACCGCTGGCCAGGCTGTTCAGATGATGGGTTTTGATCAATCGCCGCAGGTCTCCGGGAAGATCGACGGCCCCCACCAGCATCTGGTCGACCTCATGGCGGCTCAACATGCGGGCGGCGATGGACAGGGCCTGCAAGCCGGAAACCGCATCGGCGGACACGATGAAGCTGGGGCCCCCGAAATGGAATTCTCGGGCGATGCGGCTGGCAATCAGACTGCCCAAGGACCCCAGTGTACGGGTGTGGGTCAGGGAAGGGGAGGCCATGTCGGCCAGGGCGACGGCCCAGGCCTCGATCTGATCGGGGGAAAGCCCCAGGGCGTAGCGGGAATTCCACTTTTCGGCGACAAGGTGGGTATCCCAGCGGAGATGAAAATTGGTGTCCTCCAAATCGAACTCCATGCCGATCACGCATCCCATGCGGGCGGGGTCCATTCCCGGGTGTTGCCCGGCATCGGTAATGGCGCCCTGAGCCGTTTTGAGCATCAGCAGGTGCTGGGGCAGGATATCGGGGATCTCCTTGGGCGGAATACGGAAATCGGCAAGATCGATTTGGAATTCGTCCAGGAAACCACCCATCGGCAGTTTTTTTCGCTCTAGACAGTGCCGCAGAATTTCGTCGCAATGCTTCCAGCGATGGCGGGCCGGCGGCCGGAAGACGGGCTGGCCGTTGAAGATGGTTTCCTCGAAGGGCGCCAGGCCGTGGGCCGGTCCGGTAATGGCCTCCATGCCGACCACTGCGATCGGATCGTCAATGATTTTGGCGGCCCGAGTAATGACAGCGGGTGTGGGCGGCGACACGGTGATAGACGCTTCGGGAGAAGGCCGCCATTCCTCCACCAGCACGTGGGCGTTGATGCCGCCAAAACCAAAGGCGCTGACAGCGGCCCGGCGGGGGACAGCGACCCCCCGTGACGGCCAGGGGGCTGAAGTGGTTTGCACATGAAACGGGCTCCCGGGCAGCGGGCTGCCGGGGGCAGGCGTTTGAAAATTGAGGGTCGGGGGCAGGGTTTGATGCTGGATACCCAGCAATACTTTGATGAGACCGGCCGCTCCGGCCGCCGTGAGCAGATGGCCGATCATGGACTTGACGGACCCGATGGCACATTGCCCAGTGTTCCAGCCGTCCGGCCCCCAGAGATTCGTCAGGCTTTGGAGTTCGGTGGCATCGCCCACCGGCGTGGCGGCACCATGGCATTCGATCAGGTCGACATCCGTCGGCTGCCAGCCAGCCGCATCATAAGCGGCCCGCATGGCCCGCACCTGGCCTTCGGCATCCGGAGCCAGAAGGTTGCCGCGCTGGTCGTTGGAAACACCTGTCGCACGGATCAGCGCATAGATTTGGTCGCCATGCTCTAATGCGTCCTCCAGGCGTTTGAGAACCACCATACCGCATCCTTCGCCCACCACAAGGCCGTCCGCCGATTTATCAAAGGGGGCACATCGCCCGGAATGCGACAGGGCTTGGAGTTGCGTGAAACCGATTTGGGTGTATAGGGTATCCGGGCGGGCCACCCCGCCGGCCAATACGGCATCCGTCTTTCCCGCCTGCAGGGCATCGCAGGCCAGCTTGACGGCAAAAAGGGATGAGGCGCAGGCGGCGTCCAGTGTCAGTGTGCTGCCACCGATACCGAGGGCGGCACCAAGAAGCGAAGCCGGGAAAGAGGTGACGCCGCTGGCGATGGCATCCTGAAACGAAAGCTTAACGGAATGACCATAAGATGCCGCTGGGAATAGTTTTTTTTCGGCGGCCGGCCTGAGCACTTTCCGGGTCAGCCGTGAGGCCGATTCGGTCGGCAGGGCAATTGCGGCCAGGACCACATCCACGCGCTCCGGGTCAACCGGGGCGTATTGGCAATCGTGCCAGGCCGACCGGCCGGCGGCCAGAACCAGGTGGTGCATGGGATCCAGTCCGGCCATGATTTCGGGTGGAAAGGGTCCGCCTTCCATTTGAAGCGGCAGGGCATGGATAATTCCGGCATTCAACGAACGCGCTTTGTCCGGATCGCCGGCCGCAGCATAAACCCGTTCGCGGGACACGGGCCAGCGTTCCGACGGTATCGGCACGATGGCACTCCGGCCATGGCGGATGTTTTGCCAGAAAGCCGGGAGGTCCGGTGCGCCGGGAAAAATTCCGCCGATGCCGACAATGGCGATGGGGGCATTTTGATGGTTATCCATGATTCCTGTGGCCGATGCCGAAAGACCGGGTGCAACAACCCGTCGAACCGCAAAAGAGGTTAAATCCAAAACCGAAATACTTACTATCTTTGACTTGACAGTTCAATAGAGGAATGGATGGACTTGCTATTTCGGGCTTCAGGGGATGACGGCAGGTCGCGGATATCGAACGCAGGAAAATTTTCGGGGTGGATATTGACAAACTCCGGCACCAGGCAGGCACGATTGGGGGAACTGAGGCGGGACAACAGCACCGGAACGGTTGAATTTCCCCGGGCGTCGATGTGCGTTAGGTAGAGTTGGGTATAGGGTGTGTTGGCCTTGGATGAAAAGACGAGCCATTTACTGTTGGGAGACCAACTGTGCCATGAGTTCATCACAGGTGTGTTGCCGGCCAGGATGCGAGATTTCCCGCCGTTGGCCGGGACGATGCAGAGGCGGCTGGAGGGCTGGATGGCCAGCCCGGTATCCGATTGGGTGAAGACAATCCATTTGCCGTCGGGGGAATAGCGGGGAAAGTAATTGCTTTTGCCGTTGGCGCTTGCCCCTGCTAATGGAACGGCTTTTCCGCCTTGGCCGTTATTGAATGGCACTGTATAAAGATCGAATTGGATCTGGTATAGCCGATTCAAGTCTTCGATACGGACATCCGGATCGATGGCGATATAGCCCCGGTCCCCTATGGTATCGATCAGACGCGGGTCATGCTTGGCCCGTGAAAAGACAATTGTTCGGCCGTCCGGATGCCAGGCAGGGCAGGTCTGCACATAGCCGGGATGGTCGGCGCCCTTTAAATAGAAAAACCGTTTTTGCCGGCGGTCATAGCCGGCAATCTGGCCCTTGATGGGAAAAAAGAACTGGGAGTAGTCGATATCCGGGATCATCGTAAAGAAGGATGTTTCCTTCACGGTGCTGATTACGGTGTTTTTGTCGGGCGAGATTTGTGAAAAAAGGCCCATACTCTCATTCGGCCTCGCATCGGGGAAATCGTTCCAGGTGACAAATTTTTCCGGAGAAATCGTCAACGTCTTTTCAAGATCTGATAGGAGATAGGCGCCTTTGTCCCCGTTGATGTCCATGTCCATGCCGAACAGCTTTCCGTCCGGAGAAAAACCGTGGCAGTTTCCACAAACGGGAAGGTTTTCCATGACAACGGGAGGAGGGGCATAGGAGGCGATATCGCCGAGACGCCATTGGGACAATTCCGGATGCCGGGCAGCGAAGGCGAAGGGCAGGGGCATGTGCTGAAAGAACACGGGCGCAGCGACCCGGTCCGGGGAAACGCTAATGGAGACGAAGTTGCCGGACACTATGTGGGCGGTAGTTTCCAGCGATACACCGTAAACGGTGACCCGCGCCGTGCCTTCAAGGGCTCTGGATTTGATGGTTTCCCAGAATCGTCGGTCGGGTGTCCAGGACATCTGGTCCGTCAGCATGCAAACCACGCCTTCCTGAGCGGTAAAGGAAACACAGACCAGCCAAATTTGACCCCGGGTGTCTTCCCAGGTGATTTCAGGCGATGCCATGTCCGGGGGAAAGACAGCGCCGTGATAGGGATTGAGAATCTCGAGTTCAGGCAAACGCTCCCCACGGCCGGCATCCTCCAGGAGTCTGTGGACAAGTTGACCGGCTTCCTCCGGTCCGAGGGTCAGAAGGAGGTTTTCCTGGAAGCCGTAGAGCGCGTCCGTCATCTCGCGGTCGGTATTGTTGCCAAACGTACAGGCCAATACCAGTATGACGGCCGCCAAGCACACCGACCGGAGTCTTCTGACGGTCGTCATGACGAATTGGCCTCTTGTCGCGGTTGCGCTGGCTACTGGAGGCGATGGCTGGAGATGCATCGTCGGGTGCGACCGTCTTTCATAAAGACATTCAGATAAAGGGATCCCTTTGAGGCCTTGTCAATCGTAAAGGTTTCCACCACTACCGGCCATTTGCCGGGGGCGGCGTGCCACTGCTGCCCGGCCGTGCCCGATGACTTTTTCTGGTGGGCGCCAATCCGCAGGCAAAGCGGTTTATGGGGATCGACCCGGTCGAAAAAATACACAAGGGCCACAAAATTAGTGCCTTCGACGGCCAAACTAGCAAATGTTCTCGGATCCACAGCATGTTGTTTGACCGTCTCAAGGCTTTCAAAGCCGTTGTAGAACTGGGTTGGGTTTTTGTCGACAATGGTTGTGGGCACCACGTAAGCCGCATGGCGTGGTGTCGACGGGTAGACGATTTTGCTGGTGAGGCTGTGAACATCGATAACGGTTGATTCCCGACCCATGCATCCGGCCGTCTTCGGTCCAAAAATGCCGTCCGCGGTCAGGCCGCATTCTCGCTGGTATTCTTTGAGGAATTTTTTGAAGTTGCCCTTCCCGCTTGGCGATAGCCGGTTGATATTCTTCTGATTGAGATACCTGCGGAAAATGCCGGCGATCGTGGCGGCTTCTTCCGGATTTGCCGATCGGATCTGATAGACTATCCGGTCGTCCCGCAGATCGATACGCCCCATTCGATCCGTCGCCTCCAACAGCATTCGCTGGGTGAAAACGCCATCCGGATTGCGATTCGCCTCCATGACAATAACGTTTTGATTTGACCATTCAGGGTCTTTGTCCCAATTATCAATCTCGATGGCCGAAGGTGTAGCGTTGATAAAAGGGGTGACGGGTACCCCCCCCTGTCTAGCCAGTCGATCCAGTTGGATGGCCAAAGATGAAAATGGTGCTAAATCAGATGCCTTTTGGGATGTGAACTGTCCTGATGATGATGCAACTGAACTAAAAGGTGCGGTTTTCATGCAACCGATGCAAGCCAATGTTAGCATACAGCAACAAACAAAGACGAATCGGATTTTCATAGGTTGCTCCTCGATAGTATCAACGCGACGGTGAAAAATAATTGCATAACAGTCTGAATATTAATGAGAATATTACCATATCATTTAAAAAATAATTTTTGTCCGTCTTTATTTTTTTGTCTGGTTTTCCATTTTATGTCCGATAATGCCAAAAATAATGGCTAACTCCATATCAGAGGCTGGCGCCCGCCTCTTGTTAAGATCAATCAGGGCGGCGCCAATTTTTATGGCCAATGCAGCAGCTTCGTTCTCCTTCTGGTTTCGAGTTGATAGTGACGATCCTGATGACGGTTGGGATGGTTTAGCAGGCGGTTTGGGGGACACTGGCGGGTTGTTGATTTTATCGAGGGCCTGCAAGGCACCCGGAGAAAGCTTGATGCCCACGCGCTGGGCCCATTCCAGCTGCTCCTTGACTTGGGCAGGGGTGTAATTCCCGTCTTTGAGGCCTTCCAAGAGCTCTGCTTCGGCATCTTGAACCGCCTTGTCAGGCTGATAAGGACCTTGCTGAATGCTTTCGGGACGGCCATCCCAGATGGAGGATCCCATGACATCGCTGCCGTTGGGGTTGGGAGCCCAACTGACGCCGCCACTGGCCTGAGGTTCCATCGATGCAAAAGCGTCGGTGCCCTCGCTCCCCCCACCCCCATAGCCGACAACCGTCGACGGAACGCAGAAACAGACGAGCAGTAAACCGATAAACACAATTTTGGCGGTCGTTTTGGGCATGATGAACCTCCTCGTGGATTGGGGAAGCAGACAGGAATATTACGGCATATGTCTCATGAATGATATCATTTTATAAAACAGGTGTGAATGTCAACTGAAAATGCTCTGAGCGGAAAGATCGTAACCCCCCATTTAACGAGGCTAACCATGCTGTTTATCGGGGGCTTTTCAAAGCAGGGGTGCCATGCTTTGTTGCTGAAAAATTTTGAAAAATTGGCATTTTTGGGCGTCAGAAGTAAAAAGGGTTATCCTATAATATTCCCAGAAGGAATTGCTTGACAAGTTGATACAGTTTCTTTATCTAAAATTGTTTAAAATTTAACGAATAGAACACTGTCACGCAAGGACGATCTTGAGCGATACATCCCCTGCGGACGGGTTCGGTGACCGAATCGGTTGGGCTCCAATCGTTGCGGTCTATTTTTTCTGTGGAGGGGTTATGGGGAAAGAACAGGCAGGTCAGGTGCGGGACACCGCCGCCGTGCGTTCCATGCTGAGAGATGCCGGTTATTCTGAAAAAGCGGTCAACTACTATTTGGAGACACCTCACCTGGGGATTATTGACAACCCGGACCAGGTGTCGGAAATGACGGGGACCTGCGGCGATACCATCAAAGTCTATCTCAAGATGGAAAAGGACCGCATCCAGGACGTCAAATACCAGATCATGGGATGTCCGGGGTCGATCTCGGCGGCCATGGCGGCCGGTGACCTCGTTAGGAATAAAACGGTTGACGAGGCCCTGGCGCTGAACGACGGGGATGTCTTTAATTTTCTGGAAGAGATACCGGTAAAGAAACACCACTGCATCCAATTGGCGGTCAAGGCGCTCCTGTCGGCGATCCAGACCTACCGCGATAGCAATGGTGGTGACAGTGTTGTCAAGGCAGGTATCCCGACCGGCCATGGACGCAACCGCATGGACAAGGACGAGAGTCTGGCCTGTTGTGGTGCTCCCAAAGGCGAGGGGAACTGTGAAACTGCCGGTACCTGCTGTGGTAAAACGATTGCCCTGGGGCCCAAAAACGGATGACGCCTGGCAGAACGGATTGAAGTCACGCTGGCATGGGGAATGACGTTTCGCTATTGCCTGGGAAGATGGAGGCCTGAGCATGCCCGCACGATGCGGCATCCGGCCTCCATTTGTGTTTGGGGGATAGATGAACACGACGTCAGGCCAGGGAGGGTGGCGGCCATGGCCCTCAAGGGGCGACATCCGGACACTGCCCACCAGCTAATGCTCTCTGGTAGGTTTGTTTGATGCCGAAACAGGCCGCTGCCGACCTTAGCCCGCTGGTCAGGAATCGACTCGGATGGATTACCGCGACGAACAACTTCAGAATCAGAGCATCATTCAGGATTTTTTGCGTGCCCGAGGCGAAGCCGAGATCGCCTCGATACGGAACCTTTGTGAAGCTTATCTTCAATTCCGGGAAGATGTTGCCCGTTTTCAGACCCGCACCCTAGCATCCTATTGTCATGACGCATGCTTTCAGCATCAGCGTAGTGATTGCTGCAATAAAGATGGCATTATTACGTTCTTCGCCGATCTTGTGGTTAATGCCGTTGTGAGCTCCCCCCGGGAAATAGCGACGCTAATGGAATCCCTCCAACACCCGCGGAAGGATATGAAGTGCCTTTATCTCGGAACACAGGGCTGCCGCTGGCGCATCAAACCGATTGTGTGCGAGATGTTCGTCTGTGAACACGCCAAACAAAAAGTGTTTGGTGGATCAGCGGACGCATCGGAAACATGGCGCGGCTTGGAAAAGCGTGCACTGTCTTTTCGCTGGCCGGATCGGGTGGTATTGTTTGATGAAATTGAATCGCGGTTTTTGGCTGCGGGCGTGCGTTCTTCTTTGATGTACCTTCATAACAGCCCGGGCTTGATCCGCATCAAGAAAAACGCCGGGCTGCTTTAACGCCTCGAAGGGCGGCGTTAGACCGAATCGAAAGCTTCTTCTTTGACTTCCGTTTCCGTCGTTCCAACTTTGACGACATTCTTGGCAGCGGGACCACGCTGACCACGTTCAATCTCGAAGCTTACATGGTCCCCTTCCGCCAGTGTTTTAAATCCATCCATTTGAATCGCCGAGAAGTGGACGAAGACATCGCCCTCTTCTTCCTGTTCGATAAATCCATAGCCTTTTTTGTCACTGAACCACTTCACGATACCATTTGGCATGGTCAAAATCTCCCCGTGTAAAGCAGGTTGCGTCCGAAAGTGCTGTGCAACAGCCCGCATAGGCGATACGATTTCTTTCGCAACCGGCCCGCAGCCAAAACCGGGATTTGAAGTCTATTTTGTTAGACTGAAAAATACCTCAAAGTCAAGGAAAACCTATGGAGCGTCAGGTGCCTTGCCGGCGCCCGGGCATCAGGTTATGTCCATGCCATAAATTTCGCTTTGGGGAAAGGTGTAGGAAAATCCGTACCAGCGGCTAAAGAGCTGCAGGGGGCGGGACTGGTCCGGGAATCGGGCGTCTGGTATGCCATCTGTTGGGTTCAGAGCGATGTGGATGGCTTGCCCCAGCCAATTGTCTTCGATGCCGGAACCGATGCATGTCAATGGATAGAAGCGCTGAGCGTTGGCACTGATCAGACCCAAGCCCATTTGCATTTCATCCAGTCGTTTGTCCGGAGGTCCCATGGTTCTACGGAAACCGGGCGGTATGATGGTGCGGGCAAAGGGCAGATTCAAGAACCAGCTTATCAGGCGGGCGGACAGACTTTGACGGGACAGCAGCAGCAAAAGGTCGGGCATGCCCTCCAGGGCGTGGGCAACGGTGGTCAACTGGACATTCCATACCGGCATTCGATGGCCTGACATGGGACCATGGACGCACGCGCCGGTAATATGATCCCAGTAAGAGCGGGTTTCATCATCGATCAAAAGGACCAGACCGTTGTACAAACCGCCGGCACTGAAGTGGTGACACTGACCGTTGACGATGGGTGTCAGACCGACACCGCTGTTGCAGACCACTCAGAACGTTATCAGAAACGGTTTTCCGGCCAGTTCGCCCTGGGCGACATGATGATAGGCCATTTGCCGTGCCAGCAGAGCGCGTTTTTCACCGGCCCGCTCGAAAATGATCAATTGTTCACTGGGGGCGCAATTCATCCCGGTCAAAGTGTTCGGCTTGTCAATAAGGCGGAAACGAGAGAAAAGATCAGGCCCCTTTAGCATAGCGCGTCGAACATCAAACTCCATCGGGTTAGGATCCTCCCGGGTCGTTGCGCCCGGTATTCGTTCCGATTGAATACCGTCACAGCCGGTCGCGTGGTCGGATTGAAAGTGCCAGGCGTGATGATTGCCTCACGGTCAATTGATGCTTATATGATGGGGTTCAAAAGCTCAACCGCATTTCCGTAAAGAGTAGGGATAGCTATCCGGGCACTTGAACCCCGCGTACCGTAATCCCCGAAAGGAAGACATATGCCGCGCAAGACTAAGATCGTGGCCACCATCGGACCGGCATCCAACAACAGAACCATGCTTGAAAAACTGGTCGCCGCGGGGATGAACGTGGCGCGCCTGAATTTTTCACACGGCAACTACGAAACGCATGGCGACGTCATTCGGACGATACGGTCCATTTCCAGAATGATGAACAAGCCCGTCGGTATCCTGGCTGATTTGCAAGGGCCGAAAATACGCGTGGGCAAATTGAAAAACGACCAACCGGTGCTTCTGAAACGCAACAGTACCTTTTCGATTACGTCGCGTCCTTTTCCGGGAACCAGCGATATGGTTTCCACCACCTATCCGAACCTTGTTAGAGACGTCAAGAAAGATGACACGATCCTGTTGGATGACGGACTGATTCGGCTTCAGGTAATAACCGCCCGCGGCGATACGGTGACGTGCCGCGTGATAAGCGGAGGGCTCCTGAAAGAAAATAAAGGCATCAACCTGCCGGGCGTGAAAGTGTCGGCGCCGTCGCTTACGGAAAAAGACAAACGCGACGTGAATTTCGGCATCCAGAACGGGGTCGATTTCTTTGCCCTTTCATTTGTGCGAACGGCTGATGATTTGAAACAGATCAAAGCCATCCAGAAAACCCAGGGCGCATCCATCCCGGTGATCGCCAAAATCGAAAAACCGGAAGCTGTGGAAAACCTGGCTTCGATTCTGGAGGCGGCGGACGGCATCATGGTGGCACGGGGGGACCTCGGTGTCGAACTTCAACCCGAACAGGTGCCCACGATCCAAAAGCAGATTATTGAAGCGGCCTTAAAGAAAAACAAGCCGGTCATCACGGCGACGCAAATGTTGGAAACCATGAGCGTCAATCCGATTCCCACACGGGCTGAGGCTTCGGATGTTGCCAATGCCCTGTTTGACGGTACGGATGCCGTCATGCTCTCGGGGGAGACCGCCTCCGGACGCTATCCGGTCAAGGCGTTGCAGATGATGGCCAAAATAGCCGACCATGCTGAAAACTCGCCGTTCATGCGGTACAATCTCCAATTTGAATCGGACGCTTCCGACCCCGTGACACATGCCGTTTCACGATCCGCTGTGCATATTCTGCATGAGATCAAGGCGCGATGCATCGTGGCTTTTTCGGTTTCCGGAAAAACATCGAAACAGATCTCCAAACAACGCCCCAACGCGCCAGTCTTTGCCTTCACATCGCGAAAAGAAATATTCAACCGGTTGGCTCTGTTGTGGGGCGTGACCCCCATGTACATCCCGAATATCGATGGCGCCAGGCGTCTGATTCGAAGCAGTGAAAACCTCTTACTGGAAAAGAAACGGGTCAAGAAGGGGGATTTGATCGTTATCGTCATCGGTCTGGGCCTCAAAGAGGGCTCCACCAACATGATCAAAATTCATCGGGTCGGGGATGACGATTGACCGCGGGCTTTCCATTATTCCTGCGGATGTTTTTGGGACGGCAAACGCGGCGCAAACAGCCTGGGGGGGAGAAGGCCTGCAAGGTGATTTAGGGGCTGGTAATTAGCTGACGCGGACGGACTTCGAATCGAACCCGAATACTATTCTTTTGACCCGGGACCAACCGCAGGGAGGCTGGCACAAGAGCTACGGCCGTGCGCAGCTCCCCGGATCGCTTCAAGCCGTCCACCGGCACTTTGGCCGTATAAATCGTTTCCATTCCATTGAGCATCAGCTGACCACCAATCACCTCCACGGTAGCCGGTTCAAGCTGAACCGTATCCACCAAAATATCCGGCGGCAGGGTGCCGGCCCAGTCGACCTGGACCGGCAGTTTTTTTTGTCCCAGGGCATCCACCGTAATGTCAATGCTGGTGGGTTCCACTTTTTTCAGCATGGCGCCCGGGGGGAGGATGATATCGTCCTCCGTGATGGTCAGACTGTTGCGTCCCGGGACAACCTTGCTGAGGTCAAACCGCACCTTAATCTGGTTGGGATCAAGCCGGCTTATTAGCTGCAGTGATCCACTCAATTGGATCCGAACGGAGGTGCTGGACGTTTCAATAATTTCCAGGCGAGCATCCCGCTTGGTGTATTCCACAGGCACTTCCACCGTAGTCAGGCTGCGCACGAACCCTAGCGAAAAACTGTACCAGACGCTGCTGACGACGACGAGCGACAGAAAAAAGGCGACGGCCGCCGCCACCCTGTCATTGGACTGCCGTTGGGATGCGCCCACGGCCATACCGGTATGGCGGCGCAGACGGTGCTCCAGAGCGGTTGCATCCTTTACGGTTTCAATGTGACCCGCATGGGCGATGGCGACTTCTCCCCGCTCTTCGGAAACGATTAAAACCAGGGCATCCGAGCGTTCGGTCAAGCCGATGGCGGCGCGGTGGCGCGTGCCGAACTCCATGGGCAGATCGGACCGTTCCGTTAGGGGCAGGATCGCCGCCACCCGGTTGATCTGGTTCCCCTGGATGACGGCGGCACCGTCATGGACGGGGTTGTCCGGCCAGAAAATGCTTTCGATCATTTCGCGGGATACCTGGCCATTCCAGGAGACACTGTTCTGGATGGCGGCATCAACGGATTGACGTCCCGGCAGCACGATGAGGGCGCCAATGCGCTTGCGGGCCAGGTGATAGACACTACCGGCGATGATCTCGACCGGTGTGACAACCGGCTTGGTTGATACGTGCCACAGGATATCCTTGATGCCCTTTGATTGGAACAGGCTGCGAATCTCGTAGCGAAAGACAATCAGGACACCGATCGCCGTCAATGCCGCGATTCCCTGGAGGACGGTGTGGGTCAGGATCATGCTCGATACGGCCACAATTTGCTGGACAATCAAGAGGAGGAAAATAAAGACCACGATCAGAAAAAGACGGGTGCCACGCAGGACGATATAAAGCCGGAAAAGGATATAGCTGTTGAGCAGAATATCCAGGATGTCCTGCCAGCGGATGATCGATAGAAGTTTTTCCAGGAAGAGGGGCATCGAATCAGTCCGTTATACTGAAACGCAGAATGCGGATAAGGTTGCCGTCGGCATCGCGAACTTCAACCCGCCAGGGCCCCTTGTCGGCCTCGCGGAGCTGAATGCTGCTGACCGAAGACCATCGCGGGGTTTTTAATACCAGCTTTTTGCGAAAGACCAGCCTGTCCCGCCGGATCCAGTCGTGAAAGATACTGGTGAGCTCCGGCACATGGTCGAAGCCCGTGAAACACATGATGCTGCCGACGCTGACCGGAAAAATAACGCTTGAATTGAGGGGTTTGAAAGCCTCCAGTGTTTCGCAGATCACGGCTTCTGACAGGTGGAGTTGATCAAGAGGAGGCGAGGCGGCCTCAATAGCGGAGGGGGGGGTGTCCTCTTCAGCTGGCAGGCCTGCGGGAAACAGCATGACCGCCAGGACCACCGCAATTATGAAGCCTATTTTCGCCATGGGGTATTCATGACCAGATTGCCGGAGATGTCAAGTCCCTTATCCTAAAGGTGCGGGGCTATGGCGTCATAGGCCTTTGGAAATCCTTGTTCGTCTTCCGTCGTTGCCGAAATGCCGTCCTCATCGGCCGGATGCGTAGCGTTCCGGCTTGAAGGCCTGAATCAAGCGGTCTTCCATTACGGCTTCATAACCGGTAATTTGGGCCAACACGCTGCCGTTCTGATCGAGAAAGGTGACGTTGCCCACGAATTTGTGACGGGAGACGTCCTGTACCGATAGAACCGCCTGGACCGGATGGGATGGAAATCGACGGCAATACTGCCGGTAGGATGCGCTGTAGCTGGGCAGAGATACACAGCCGGTTTCTTCGTAGCACCAGAGGCTGGCCATCTGAAAAGCGCAATCCAGGACCAGGGGGTCGGCGATCCAGTGATTACGGGGCGGTTTTTGAATCCAGGCGCTGGGGGCTGGTGCGGTATCCAGCTCGGCGAGCATGCCCTCGGGCGTGCAAGCCAGGATCTGGCGTATGCCCTGAAGGTCTTGGCCGTGAAAAAGGATGTCGGTATAAATCTGGGCCACATCACGACGGTAGCCTGCGTTTAACAAATTCACCGGAATTTCAAAAGGTGGCGGTGTTGGAAGGGTTTCCGCCAAATTTGCGGTCGATTTGGCATGGACCACTTCAGCACCATCCACCAGACCGTCGCGGAGTTCAAGCTTGACCGCAATGCCCTTGGGACCCGATGTGGCCGGAGCGGCCAGAACGCGAATCGGCCGCTGACGATCTTCCAGCACAATGCCCTTCAGCAGGCGCATATCATCAAAACCGGCCAGTTGCAGCCCCGGGTTGTTGTGCAAGGCGCCATGGCCAAACCATTCAGCCATCAAAGCAAACGGCACCACCGGCTTAGTGTCAAGTCGATGATGGTCAAGAATTGGATAACGCTCCAGGCTCAATTCACTGAGGTAAGCGGTGCTGAGACCGCGAACCGGCTTGTCGTCGGGAGTGCCGGGATTCTCTGGCGGTGCGAACCGGTTAGATACGGTGGCGGCGCCGGAGGGCAGTTCCGATCCAATGACAACTTCCACGGCCTCACGCCTCCCGGCGGTCATTTCTTCTAGGAAGGCTGCGGCGCCTTGTTCAACCGGAATTAATGGGATTTTCTTCGCCTGGAAAGACTTCTTAAGGGAAGCATCGACCATGCCGCCGTCCCAGGGCCCCCAGTTGATGGCGCGCACGGTGCAATCCTTGCGACGTGCGGCTTCCGCGACCGCGACTTTGTTGAGAACTTCGTTGGCCACGGCATAGTCCACCTGCCCGATATTGCCGAAGCGGGCGGCGACGGATGAAAACAGGATGATATAGCGCAGCGGATCTTCGCGGGTCGCCGCCAGGAGATTCTCCAAGCCTTGGACCTTGGTGTCGAAAACCTGTTGAAATTCTTCCGACGTTTTATCGAGGATCCGTTTGTCGCGCAGAATGCCGGCGCCGTGCACCAATGCTTTGATAGGGCCGTGAACAAGGCGGACGTCGTTCAAAACGGCCCTGACCTTGTCCGCATCGCGTACATCCAGCGAAAAATAGCGGGCTTCGGCACCTGTTGCCCTGATTCTGGCCAGGTTGGCGCTAATTTCACGATTGCTGCGGTAGCGGCGATAGGCCTTCTGGACGGCTTGAGGCGTTGGTGGCACTGCGGCAAAATCGTTGGCAATGATGGCCTTTTTAATATCCGCTTCGGTTTCCAAACCTTGCAGCCATGCCGGCTCATCAAAAGGCATGGAAGACCGCCCCAGGAGCACCAAATTCAAGGCCCGCTGGCGGGCCAGTGTTTCTGCCGCAGCCGCGGTTACACCACGGGCGCCGCCTGTCAGAACAACGACGTCGCCATCTTCAAGCCCCGGGGAAGGTTCGGTACGGTCGTCCAGGGGGGCCGGATGCAGGGCCAGGGTAATGCGGCGGTCGCGCTGCCATCCCACCTCAACCGGCGCGTGGGGCACGGGCTGCAACAGTTCCGCGACGATTTTCCGGGCGATGGCAGGGTTGTCCTGCCAGCCCGCGTCAATATCCAGGGCGCGACAGGTTACCTCGGGCCATTCAATGGCAGCTGTTTTCACCAAGCCGGCCAGGCCACCGGGGTAAGGATGCTGTCCGTTCAATCCGTCCACACCAAAGGTGCCATCCATGCGGCTGATACTGGTCAGAATCGCGCCACCCTCCCGGGCGCTTGCCTGGAGGGCGTTTCCCAGATGGCGGGTTAATTCAAAAGCGTCGGCAATATAGTGTTTCGGGTGATCCTGCGCCGCATCGACGGGGTATTCCGTGTCACAGAGCAAAATAAGGCCGGCGGCATCCGGTAAGGCATCGCGATGCTTGAGAATGTCGATGGAAATCTGGACGGTATGCAAGCCCTTGGCCGCAAGCTGATCGGCAAGGGCGTGGGATAGCCCCGCCTTGTCCGTGGTGATAAAAATTTTGCGGTCTGGGGGGATGGCAAGGACAGGCGCCGCCGCTCGCGGTGTCTCTACGGCTACCAGTTCCCGGCGCTGAAGCCCTGCTGCGGGAGCTTCGGACTTCGATAGGGGCACGGCCTGTGGTGGGGTGGTAACCGGTTGTTCCGGTTCGGGATCAATCGTCTCGGAAGCGGTTTCGCCCCCCGCAAGAATGGCGGCAATCTGGGCAAGGGTTTTGAGACCGGCCATGTCATCAGGGGCAATGGCGGGCAACAGAGGAAGCCGATCCTCCATGGCGGACAGGATTTCCACTCGCTTGATGGAATCGATCCCCAGGTCCGCTTCGATATCCATGTCGCCGGACAGCATGTCTTCCGGGTAGCCGGTCAGTTCGCTGACCACCGTCAGCAAAGCCGCCTGAACCGCATCCCGCGGATTTCCCGCGGATTTTGGCTGTAGCGGGGTTTCGATGGGCGATCCGGCGGGCGGGACCGCGTTGCTCGCGTTGGTACCCAGGCGGGCGGCAATCTGGCCGAGGGTTTTCAATTCCGCCATTTCATCGGGGGCAATACTCGGGAAATCGGCCAGACGATCTTCAAGGGCTGACAGGATTTCGACGCGTTTGATGGAATCGATGCCGAGATCGCCCTCCACGTCCATATCGAGGTTCAGCATTTCAATGGGATACCCGGTCAGTTCGCTGACCACACCAAGAAGCGCGTTGACGATATCCGTATGCAATCCGGTCTTTTCGGACGGTTCGGGTGGACGCGTATGGTTCTCCTCAGTCATGCCGGCTTGATCTGCCGGCCTGCCGGCCAGATAGGCTGCAACTTGGCCAAGGGTCTGAAACTCCGCAATAATATCCGGTGTGATAGGGGGCAGCGCCTCCAGTTTTTCTTCAATTTGGGACAGGATTTCCACCCGTTTGATGGAGTCAATCCCAAGGTCGGATTCGATGTGCATGTCCATTCCGAGCATATCCGCGGGATAACCGGTCAATTCACTGACCACTTCCAGGAGGGTCTGGGCAACACGGTTGGCGTCGACATCCATGACGGGCGTCTTGGAGGGCTGGGGCGGGAACGATTCTGCCTCGGGCGCGGAGGGCGGCTGGTGCGGCAACGTTGCGGAAGGGGCAATAGGGTTGCGGTTTGGTGACGGATGGGAGACAGGGGCAGCGTCAGGCCTTTCCGGTGTTAGGGCAGCGGCGGCCACGGCGGGCATTGTTGTCGGGATTTCGGGCGCCGGGGCGAAGCTGCCGCCCAGCGCCGTCTCGGCAAAACGACGGGAACTTTCCATCATTTCCTGCAGGGTCCGGCCGGCCTGTTGCTGAGTGTCAAGAAATTTTTGGTGCGCTTCAACGGTCTGGGCCTGCAACGATTGCAGGGATTCCAAGCCCTGCTGGACCACTTTAAGGGCTTGCAATAGGGGATGATTTTGGTCGCTCACGGAAGAACTCTCATATTGTTTGGGGCTGCCGGGGGTGGCAGCGGTTGGTTTTTCGGTCAGGTTGTCTTCACCCAAGTTTGTGGGCAGGGACGAAACCATCGATGTTTCAGGGCGGTGCGAAACTGCGGCCGGGGAATTGGCAAGGCGGGTATTTCCCGTTGCCGTTGAAGGCCTTGCCTTGGTCAATCGGGGCTTGGATTCCGGTTTAGGGGCACGGTAATTGGCACCGGCAATGGGAATTCGCATTTTGAGTTTGGGCGGTGGGTCCTCTTGGGATTCCCATTCGTCCCAGCGGATGGGGCAGCCCAGGGCTGCCAGCTGGCTCAGCAGGCGGGCAAGATCGGCAATGGCGAAATTTTTTCCGTTGCTGGCGTCCATGGCCAAGGCATGACATGAGCGCCCTTTGAGTATGGTGCGCACCAGGCCGGTCAGAACTGTTTTGGGGCCAACTTCAATGAAAATGCGGCCGCCATGGTTGTACAGGGTTTCAATTTCGGCGACAAAATTGACCGGATTGCGCAGATGGTTGCCCAGCAGGGTGCGAATGGCATCCACGTCCGTCGGGTAAGGCTCTCCGGTGGTATTGCTATAGACCGGCGTCGTCCCGGGATGCAACGCAATGGACTGCAGGGCCGCGGCAAACGGCTCACGCGCACTTTCCACCAGGCGGCTGTGAAAAGCGGCTGAAACCGGCAGACGCACGGTGCGATACTTATGCGTCTTGCAAACCGCTTCGGCACGCTCGATGCTCTCAACGTCCCCCGAAAGAATACCCTGGCGGGGACTGTTGCGGTTGGCCAGGACGACATCAAGGTTTTCGGCTTCCAGAAGGCGGTCCAGATCATCCAACGGCGCCTTGACAGCCAGCATGGCGCCATTGGGTTCACCCGGACGCCCGCCCGCTTCCGCCATCAACCGCCCCCGCAGGGAGGACAGCTGATGGAGCGTGTCTTCGTCGATCCAGCCGGCGCTGTAGAGGGCTGTCAGTTCGCCATAACTGTGCCCGCAGGTGGCATCCGGTGCGAGCCCGAAGCGTCTTAGGATTTTTTCCATAGCGACGCTGATCCCGCCGATGGCCGGCTGGGCAACCGCGGTATGACGCAGGGCCTCTTCGCATTGCCGGGAATTATGCGTTTCTGAAAAGAGGGGGTAGATGCGATCCGTGAGCGGCTGTTCAGCCACATGGGCCTGCGCCGCCGATTCCAGTGCTTCCATGGCCTCCGGAAACCAGGTTACCAGGTCACGTCCCATGTGCAGGTATTGGCTCCCCTGGCCGGGGAACAAAAACGCCACTCGCCCGGGCCGGGTGCCACGCCCGTAAAAACTGGACGGTGTCTGCCAGGCGGTCTCATCGGAGTTGCTCTCGAGGGCCTGGGCCGTGACCTCTAGGACGGAATCGGTGTCCCATACCGGCCCCTGGGTGTCTTCGGTGCGGGTGAATACCATTACCAAGCGGTAAGGGGCTTCCGCCTCAAACGTCGATCGACTTTCGCGCGCCAGGTAGGGCAGCTCGTCCGGAGGACATTCGGAAAGCTTGTGGCGCATGCTCTGGAATAAGGAATCCAGCGCTTCACGGGTGTCCGCCGAGAGCGCAACGATTTCGATGGAGCCGTCCCAGGCAACATCAGCTCTTTGGGCGCCATATTCTTCCAACACCACATGATAATTACTGCCCCCGAAGCCGAATGCACTTACCCCGGCGCGTCGGGGCGTGTCGTTCGAGCGAAACCAGGGGCGTGCCTGGGAGTTGACATAAAAGGGGCTTTTCCCCAGTCCGAGATCGGGGTCGGGGGCATCCGCCTTGAGGGTCGGCGGCAGAACCTTGTTTTGAAGGGCCAGCACGGTTTTGATCAGGCCGGCGGCACCGGCGGCCGCCTTGGTGTGACCGATCATGGACTTGACCGAACCCAATGCGCAGGGGCGCGGGGTATCGGTATCTTCCAAAAGTTGTTTCAGGGCCTGGACTTCAATTTTGTCACCCACCCGGGTGCCGGTGCCATGGGCTTCGATGAGACCGATGGTGTCCGGCGTGATTGCGGCCGCGCTGTAGGCCCTGCGCAGGGCACTCAGCTGGCCCTCGGCGCGCGGCGCATAGATGCTTTGGGACCTGCCGTCGCTGCTGGAGCCGATGCCTTTAAGAACTGCCAGGATCTTATCACCATCCGCTTCGGCATCGGCCAGGCGTTTCATGATCAGAATGCCGATACCTTCCCCCAGCACGGTACCGTCGGCTTTCGCTGAGAAGGGGCGTGCGTCGCCGGTTGGGGAAAGAATGTGCGTGCGTGCGAAGCACATGTGCATAAAAATATCGTTGAGCGTATCGACGCCGCCGGTGACCACCATGCGGGAGCGACCGGTATACAATTCCATCAGTGCAAGGCTGATGGCACTCATGGAGCTGGCGCAGGCCGCGTCGACTGCGCAATTGGTGCCGCCCAGATCAAGCCGGTTGCAGATGCGGCCGGCAACGACGTTCCCCAGGAGGCCGGGAAAGGAATTCTCCTGCCAACCCACAAATTCGCTGGACAATTGCGCCATGACGGCGTCTGTTTTTTCCGGCCCGACACCGCAGGCTTCAAGTGCCCGCTTCCATTTGGGCCAGCTCAGGCGCGTACTTAAGGGGATAACAAGCTCCTGGGTCCCGGTGACACCCAGGATCACCGCCGTGCGGTCCCGGTCAAAATCGGCACCGTCGCCATAACCGGCCTGGTCGAGCGCCGCCTTGGCGGCCAGCAGGGCAAGGATCTGTGAACTGTCGGTGGCCTCCAGGTTCGACGGGGGAATGCCGAACATGGTGGGGTCGAAGGGAATCGGGGATAGAAACCCGCCCCGCCGGCAATATACATGGTCAAGCTTGTCGGTGTCTTCCGTGTAGTAATCCTCAGGGGACCAATGCGTGGGGGGAACATCGGATATGGCATCCTTGCCGTGGTACAACAGGTGCCAGAAGGCTTTAGAACCCGAAGCGTGGGGGAAGAAACAGCCTACACTGATGATGGCGACAGGGGACGGTGAGATGAATTGCGTATCGTTGACATCCATTGACTGATCCTTGAAAACCCGAATGGATGCATCACCTTAATCACCACCGCCGTCGGGGACAACGATTGGGTGGTCACGGTGCGGTTGGGCAGGGAACATAAGCTTTCCCATGGGAATACGACAAACCGTGGCTCGGCTGTCGATAGCCGTCCGATGCATTCTCCGCATGGCTGCCCCCATTCCGCCACTATATGATCAAGAAACCGATTCGGGTATACGGTTCAATAAAATTTCAATGCTTGTAAAAGTAGACCTATAAAGCAAAAAGTAAGGGATTGCAAGCCAATTAGCGCCATGCTATAGTTGTAGCATTGATAAACCAACTTGGCAGGTGATGATGCTGAAATTCTATCTCAACCGGGAGTTGTCGGAACGTTTGGGCATTCCCCTGAATCGCTGGAAACGATGGTCGCGGGAATTTTTGCCCCCGGATCCCTTGGGAGGGCTCCAATCGGGCTATGCCCGGCAATATAGCATTCGGGATGCATTCCATGTCTATCTGGCGGGCTATCTCGTGTCGGCGATCGGGTTTTCAATACCCGAAGCCCGGCTGGTCCTGCATGACCTGAAAACCTGGCTCAAAAAGAACATGATCGATAGCCACGAAACGGGAGATGAGCGATTTGGCGATACGGACCAAACCCTTTCCCATGTCGAGCTACAGATAATCCCCACCCGCTGCAGCGCCTTGCCGTCTTTTTCATATCGCATTCGCGCCATGATCGAGCGCCGGTCTTTTGAGCGGGATGGCCAAATTTTCTGGCAGGAAACATTCAGGGAAGACGTCATCAAACCGGGCGAATCGATGGACAACGGGTGCTACCCGACATGTCCCCGAAAGGTCGATCTCTCAACACTCGCAAACTGTTTTTTCAAGTATTTAGAAAATAACAAGGGGTAGGTTCAGCGGTCGTTTAGCTTAATTGGTTGTTGGGCCAATAATACAACCTAAACCACGTTTCACACTCCTGGTCGAGAATCGTTTGGTGATGCGGAATGCGTGGGTCGGGCGACGGGACACGCTATCCCTTATCGCCCTCCAGCATGGCCTCCAGCTTTGCCCGTGGCTGGGGGGTAAACTTATCCAGACCCGGCGGCAAAACAACCCCCTGGAATCGCAGCCACTTGGAACGTATGGAAACCGCGGCGCCAACAAGGAGATTCAATGCCACGGTGACGCAATCGCGATTATCGGGTTTTTCCAAAACCGAGCCGCGGGTCCATTGGTTAAACGCCCCGATGCCCGGACCGCACCAAACCTGGTAATCCATCTGGCGGGCGGGGTCGCCGGCGTTGGCCCATTTTGACGATTTGCCGAGATAGGCCCGAAACACCAGGGCCAGTTTATGATGGGGGTCTTGTTCCGCACGGTCGATTTGCCGGGGGTCACGCTCAGCGAAAAACAGGCGGGTTTGCTGCCACTCGGTTTCAAATGTACCCTGAAAATAATTCCGCTCCAGCATCTGGCGGTCGGCGGTCGGAATCGCCTCCCAGGACGTGTACTGACGGTAATAATCGTAAAGCTTTTGGGCGCGCAGTGCAAACATGGTGCCCCGTTTCAACACCTGTACCCGCACCCCCATTTCGAACATGTCGGCGGAAGGCGCCATGGTGACATCGGCCTGTTGTGCTTCTGCCAGCATCTGGCGAACACGATCCGAGCTGCCGGACTCCCGGCAGGCCTGATTGACGGTGCCCGTGAGGATGTAGGCCGCGCCCATGCCAAAAGCCGCCGCGGCGGCTTCGGGGGTGGCAATGCCGCCCCCCAGGCCGACCCCGATAGGATCGTCATAGTGATGCTCGACCATCATTTCGTCGCGGATGTCCAACATGATGGGCAAAAGGGTCAACGCCTGACGATTGTCCGTATGACCGCCGGAATCCGCCTCGGCCGTGAGGTCGGAGGCCATTGGAATGCAGCGTGCCAATTGTGCCTCTTCTTCACTGATGTCACCCTGCGCCAGCAAGCGCAATAAAAGCTTCTCCGGTGGTGGCGAAAAGAATTGACGGGCGACTTCGACACGCGAAACCTTGGCGATGACGCGGTTGGGGCAAACGATGTGGCCGGCTGTGTCCCGATGAATCCCATGAATCCTGTACCGCACCAGGGGCAGAGTGAGGCGCAGATAGGCGGCGGCACTGATGCATCGAACGCCGCGACGCAGATAGAGATCGACCACGGCAGCTTCGTGATCGGGTTCATGGGGGCTATGGATCAGATTGAACCCATAGGGACGGTCTCCAAGGGCGGCCTGAATACGATCGATGGCTTGCTCGATGGCCTTCAGGGCCATGCCCGCCGCACCGAAAAAGGCGATCATGCCGGCCTTGCCGGCGGCGGTGACCATTTCCACCGAGGTGATGCCATTGGCCATGGCACCCATGACATAGGCATAGCGCAGACCGTAGCGTCCCCGAAACAGGCGGCTGCCCAGTTCCGCCGGCGGCAGGGGCGGCACATAGGCCCGCAGGGGGAAACTGCCCTGTGGCGGTTCGGCCGGGGATGCTCCCTGGAGAATGGCCTGGCCACCGTGGCTTACGGCGGTCTGGCCGTCCTTTTCAACGACAAAAAGCGCCTTTTGGACCTTCAGCAAGGCGGCCTCCAAGGCATAACGATTTTCATCGGGCTCGCTTTCATCCAGGGAAAGCCAGCAGCCGATGCTGGATGGAAAAGGATTTGTCGGAGACGACATAAGTTACCAACCCTTTCGGACAGGATAATGCGTTAAGGTGGCGCTATCTAATGGGAAACGATTGCATGTGTCAAGGGACGACATCCAGGGGGATTGGGGCTTGTGTTTTTGCGGAGACGTCAGGAACGCGGATGATAACGGCGGTGAATCGTTTTCAGCCTCTCGGCCGAGACATGCGTATAAATTTGTGTGGTCGCAATATCGGCATGGCCCAGCATGGTCTGGACCACCCGCAGGTCGGCACCGCCCTCCAAAAGGTGGCTGGCAAAGGAGTGGCGCAAGGTGTGCGGGCTGACGGGATGGCGGATGCCGGCCCGGGCCGCGTATTTTTTTAAAAGTTTCCAGAATCCCTGACGGGACATGGGGCGTCCCTGGCGCGCCACAAACAGGAATTCGCTGGTGGCCTTTTTAAGGAGCACTGGACGGGCGTCGCGGATGTATGCGCCCACCACCCGCAGGGCGGTTTGCCCGATGGGGACGACCCGCTCCTTGCCCCCCTTGCCAACAACGCGGACAAAGCCGGCCTCCCGGTTCAGGTCCATAACCCGGAGGTGAATCAATTCGGAAACGCGCAAACCGGCGGCATAAAGCAGTTCCAGCATGGCGGCGTCCCGCAGCCCCACCGGACGCGACTTGTCCGGTGCGTCCATCAGGGACTGGGTTTCATCCAATGACAGGACACCGGGCAGGTGAAGGCCGGATTTCGGCAGTTCGATCAGGGCGGCCGGATCGCGGGGAATGTATTTTTCCTGGTGCAGAAAGCGAAAAAAGCCTCGCAGGGTTACGAGGTGGCGTGCCCTGGATTTGGGCGCAAGGCCCTGGTTGCGCAAATGAATCAGATAGCCCAGGATCGCCGCGGCCCGGACATCCCCCATGGTTTCGATGGATTGGCCGGAAAGATAATCCCGAAACGTTTGAAGATCATGACCGTAGGCTTCCAGGGTGTTGGGGGATAGGCCCTTTTCCACCGTGATATAGGCCAGGAACCGGTCGATCAGGTGGTCCTGGTGGGCATCATCGCCTGTGTGCGTATTCGCCATACCGTTAGGCTTGCAGGGCTTTTTGCAAAGACCGCCCGGGGGCGGCTGCGTTAAGAAATTGCCAGTGAATTGGCATCGAGATCGAGGGTATTGAGAACATCGGCACCGTTTGCGGTGACCAGAACCTGGTTTTCAAGTCGAATGCCACCCCATTCCGGAAGATAAATCCCGGGCTCCACCGTGACGATCATGCCCGCTTCAAGGAAATCGTCGCTATGGGGGCTGAGACGGGGCGCCTCATGAATGCACAGCCCGGTGCCGTGGCCCAGGCTGTGGCCGAAATGATCGCCGAAGCCTGCCGCTGCAATTATGTTGCGGGCCACCGTATCCACGGCCTGCCCATGCGCACCGGGCTTGATTGCCGCGATGGCAGCGGCCTGGGCCTGGCGAACGATAGCGTAGATCTTTTGAAACTGTTCGTCCGGCGGACCGAAAATGATCGTGCGCGAAATGTCGGAACAGTAGCCTTCGAAGCGGGCCCCCCAATCCAGCAGAACGGGTTCTCCGATCTTAATCGGTCGTTTTCCAGGAACGGCATGGGGTTTGGCACTGTTGTCCCCGGCGGCCACAATGATGGGGAATGACGGGGCTTCGGCCCCGGCTTCAACCATCAATTCTTCCAGTTTGCGGGCCACGCCGCTTTCCGTCCTTCCCGGCTGCAGCCACGCCTTCAGGTGCCGGAAGGCGGTTTCGGCACATGCGACGGCCTTGCGGGTGATGGCGACTTCGGTGGGGTCTTTGGCCACACGCATGAATTCAACCTGATTATCGGTAGCTACCAAATGGACCGGGATCTGGTTTTTCGCCAGATGGTCGATTAAATCCTGATGTTGTTTGACGGTAAGGCGGGTGCTTTCAAAGCCGACCGAGCGTGCCTGCACCTGTTCGAGAAGCCCGGGAAGGGCGTCAAACAGACTTTTGCGGTAGCGGACAACCTCGTATTCCGGCGCTTCCTGACGGGCCTGGAGATCATAACGGGAATCCGTGGCCAGAAGGCAATGTTCCGCCGTGATGATGAGGGCGCCGGCGGTTTCGTCGAATTGGCCGTCTTTGGCGGTGTAGCCGCTGAGATAGCGACGGTTGGCATCGATCAAAACGATAAAGGTATCCAAACCGTTCCGGGCGATGGCCTCACGTAAACGAACCACACGGGGGCTCGTCGGGATTTTGGGGGTGTTGGATGTCATGGGGTCTATCTACAAGGAAACAGGAACGCAAATCAAGGGGCATGCCGCTTTCGGCCACGAGGAAGCATCGGGATGATGGCGCGATGCCCCAGAAGCCAGACCGAAAGGTCTTGACAGCTTAGGGCGATTAGCAAATAACTTGATCGTTACAGCATGGGGGCAATCCGCCCCCAGGCGGAATGCCTGCCGTTATCATTTCCGTTTTGGATCATGCGTCTTTCCATTCCAGGAATTCGCCATCGGGCAAACGGTTCCCGGCCTATGCGCCGCGGTGTGGATTCACAAAGCCAAAACGCCCCACTGGGGCAGTAGCGTGATGAGGTGAACATCTTGACGGAGCCCATTGAACAACTGATTGAAGCCTACGAACGGAACGTAAATAATTATCACCTGCTCATGTCGCGCCGGGTCAAGGATATCCTCTTGATTTCCAACCTATATGATGCGTGCATCATCAACGAAGACTGTCGTCTGGCCGATCGCATCGTACGGGAGTACCGCGGGTTGAATCTCAGCCGTCCGCCCCACGTGACATGGGCGGATTCAGCCGGGGAAGCCTTGGATCTTCTGGATCAGAACGATTTTGATATGGTCATCACCATGTATCGCCTGGCCGGAGAGGACGCGTTCCATCTCGGGCGCAAGATCAAGTCCCGCCAGCCCAACCTGCCGATTATCATGCTGACCCATAATCCCGTGCCGCCGTTGTACTGTGTTCCGGAAAGGGGACGCATTCCGGGGATCGATCATATCTTCAACTGGTCCGGCGACGCCGATCTTGCCATGTCGATGATCAAATGTGTGGAAGATCTTCACAATGTCAAGATGGACACAGAACGGGCCGGCATCCGCGTGATTCTCTTGGCGGAGAGTTCCCAGGAGCAGCTTTCCGTTGTCTTGCCCATTCTCTACCGTGAAATCATGACCCAGACGGAAGCCGCCCTGGAGGAAGGGCTGGATGAAGAAGATCGGCTGATTATTCGCCAAACCCGTCCCAAGGTGATTATTGCCGACCATTACGAATCGGCGCAGCAGCTCTATCATCAATACAAACCTTATTTGATGGGGGTGATCGGATCCTCCCAGCTGGGCCAGGAATGCCGTCCGGAGGCCCGAATGGGGCTTGACTTCCTGAAATTGGTGCGGGCGGACAATCCCGAATTGCCTTTCCTGTTTTTTACGGAGAAGGCCTCTGAAGGCCTTGCCGCTGAAGACCTCAATGCCACGGCCGGCAATTCCCTCGCCGCAACATTGAAAAAATCGCTGGTGGCATACGGTCGAGAGTTTTTCGGCTTTGGCGACTTTATCTTTCAGGATGACGCGCAACGGGAAATCGGGCGTGTGCGTGCCTTCAACCAGATGATACCGGTGCTCGAGCAAGTGCCGGACGATGTCCTCCTGAAAGTCGCTCAAACAACGGCACTGCCGCGTTGGCTTTATGCCCGCGGTGAAATTGTTTTGGCCGATCATCTTCTGCAAAGGATTTCCGAAGATAAGCTGGATCAACCCGAACACGTGCGAAAAATGCTCATCGAGACGCTGAAAGTGCGCCAGATCACGCGCCAGAAGCGGATTGTTACCGATTTCGACCCGACGGCGGAGGACGGCTTGTCGGGTTACGTCAAAATCGGGCATGGTTCCTTGGGCGGCAAAGCACGCGGCCTGGTGTTTCTGGCCTCGCAAATCCATCCGGAGGCGGACATCGTCAAACGATATCCCGGTGTCCGGATTTATGTGCCGGATACCTTGGTGGTTACCACCGATGTGTTTGAAGATTTTGTCGATACCAACCAACTGGATGTATCTTCCCGGACGACGATGTCGGACGAAGACATTGCGGCAAGATTTCTGGCCGGGCACTTGCCGGAAAAAATCCATGCTGCGCTCAGGGCGTTCATCACCCGGACGGATTGTCCTCTGGCCGTAAGGTCATCGAGTCTGCTGGAAGATTCCCAGTCCCGTCCTTATGCCGGGATCTACAAGACCTATATGCTGCCCAACAATCAAAAGCCGCCTGAAGAACGACTGGATGCGCTGATCAAGGCCGTAAAACTCGTTATGGCGTCGACCTTTTTCGAAGAGCCCCGCGCGTTTGCCGCAAGGACGCTGCAAAAGCCGGATGAAGAGAAGATGGCCGTCATTATTCAGCGTCTTATCGGGCGACAATATGACGACCTGTTCTTCCCGGCGATTTCAGGCGTTGCCCAATCCTATAACTACTATCCCATGGGACCGATGAAACCTGAAGACGGTATTGTCAATATCGCTGTCGGGTTAGGTAAATCCGTCGTCGATGGCGAACGCTCGCTGCGCTTCTGCCCACGGTATCCCCAGCAGCTGCCGCAATTTTCCATCATCGAAGATATTCTGGAAAACGCCCAGCGCGATTTTTACGGACTGAAACTCACGCATGACGGCGGTGGGGAGGCCATCCCCATTGAATCGTATGTGGAAAAGCGCGACGTTATGGATATTGACGATCCCGAACTGATGCGCTTGGTCGCCAGCACGTATATGCCGGACGAGGGGCGCATCAAGGACACGGTCATGGCCGGCGGAAACCCTGTCGTCACCTTTGCCTCCATCCTCAAGTATGGCGCGATTCCCCTGCCGGAAATTCTTTCCGACATCATGGAAATCGGCCAGCAGGGTATGGACTGCGCCGTGGATGTGGAGTTTTCCGTCAATTTGCCCAAGGGCCGTGATGGCGCCGCTGAACTCGCGATTTTACAAATCCGCCCCATGGCTTCGCGTGGGGAACTGGCTTCGGTCAACCTGCATCCGGAAGAGACCAAACGCGCGTTTTGCTATTCGGAAAATGCCTTGGGTAATGGCATCAGCCGTGACTTGACCGATATCATCTACGTCAAACCGTCGGATTTCGATGCGTCCAAAACAGTCGAAATTGCCAGCGAAATCAGCCGTATGAATGCTGAACTCGCCAAAGAAAACCGCAAATACATACTGATCGGGCCGGGGCGCTGGGGGTCCGCCGACCACTGGCTGGGGATTCCGGTGCGCTGGGCGGATATTTCCGGAGCCGCCGTCATTGTCGAGACCACCCATGAATCGTTCAACACCGATCCGTCCCAGGGGTCCCATTTTTTTCATAATATGACCTCACTCGGAATGAATTACCTCAATATCACCAAGGGCAGCCGGGATTTCATCGAACCCAGTTGGTTCAACTCCCGCCCGGTCATGCGCGTGACGCGCTATCTCTCCCACATTCGCTTGAATCGCCCCGTGGTTGTGAAAGTGGATGGCCGGCATTCAACCGGCATTATCCTTGATTCGCGTTAGGGCGTCCATCTGGCCGATATGGCCGGTGGTTTTAGGATTGGACGAAAGGGGGGAGCGGGGGTGGCCAAAGCCGGCCCTGCCGGAACGACCCGGGGGAGCATCATGATAACGCTTGACGATATACAGGCGGCCGCCGACCGCATCCAGAAGGACATTCTTGCCACCCCCCTGATATTCTCACCGGCCCTGAGCCGCATGTTCGGCGCTGAAATTCATCTGAAGATGGAAAATCTTCAGAAAACAGGCTCTTTTAAAGCCCGTGGCGCCATGAATCTCATCAAGGCATCCTGCGACCGGATTCCCAAAGGCGGTGTTGTCGCCGCCTCGGCCGGCAATCACGCCCAGGGGGTGGCCCTGGCCGCCCGTCAGGCCGGAATACCCGCTACGATCGTCATGCCCGTCGGCGCCTCCATATCCAAACAGGAAGCGACCCGCAGCTATGGCGGGACAGTTCTTCTGGAAGGCCAAACCGTTTCCGAAAGCCTTGCGGTGGCGGAAAAATTGGCCCGGGATGGCCGAACGTTCATCCATCCGTTCGACGATCCGCTCATTATGGCGGGGCAGGGTACCGTGGCCCTTGAAATTGTCGAGACGCTGCCCGATGTGGATCGGGTCATTATCCCTGTCGGCGGCGGTGGGGTGATTGCCGGCATGGCGGTCGCCCTGCGGGCCCGGCGTCCCGGGGTAAGGATTACGGGGGTGCAGGCAGCGGTCTGCCCATCCGCTGTGGCGGCGATCCAAAAAGGGGCAATTGTGGAAATATCGGGGGCCACCTCCATAGCGGATGGTATTGCCGTGCGTCAAACGGGCACCGCCCCGTTCGAGATCATCCGTGATCAGGTCGACAATGTCGTGACGGTCGAAGAAGAGCACATTGCCGCCGCCATTCTCCTTCTGATGGAACGCAAGAAAATTGTCGCGGAAGGAGCCGGGGCCGTTGCCCTGGCTGCGCTCATGAGCAGGGCCGTGCAATTACACCCCGGCGAGAAAACCGTGCTGTTGATCAGCGGCGGCAATCTGGACAGCCCTTTGCTGGGCCGCATTATCCGCAAAGGATTGATCCAGAGTGGGCGTATCTTAAGGGTGAACGTCATGCTGGCGGATGAACCCGGCGTTCTGGCCGGGCTGCTCAATTGCATTGCCGAGCGTCAGGCCAACGTTCTTCATATCCACCACAATCGGTCCCGACGGGATTTCCCGGTCAACATGACCGCGGTCGAACTCGAACTGGAAACCCGCGGAGAATCGCATGTCGAAGAAATCGAACGATCGTTGCGGGAAGCGGGGTATACCCTGACTGTCTGTTAGCCCGAACATTTCATGAAATTTTTTCTACACAATTCGAACGCGTTAAATATCCGGGTTAGCCTGCGATCGCCATCCGCTGGCAGTGGTGTGTCCGGTGTCTACCGGGTGCGCGATGCCATCAAAGATTCCAGGCCAGGGAGAGTTGATTTTTGTTAACCGCCAGATTCAGGGCGCTGTGAACCAGTTCATGGGGGCGCTCTTCGAACGGCAGGTAAACCAGCAGGGCCTTGCGCGGTTTGATCCCGATGTGGGGCAGCCATTCGGCTAAACGTTCCTTGGGCTTGATCAGACCGGCGATGTTGACACGCAACGTTTCAATGGCTTCACGGACCGGCAGATTGGCCGTCAGGCAATGATGTTGGGGGACGCTCGGTTCAAGCTTTTTCGGAGGTTGGGCGGTGGTCATGACATGCATCAGGCGCAGGAAGACGCGCGGTCGTACTTTGAAAGCCGGTGCCCAGAAACGAAAGGCCGTCGCCTCCCAATCCTTTTGGACCACCTTGGGGAGATTGGCCAAGCGCACCAGATCCGCATAGGAATTCAGATCGATCCCGTCGACATCGGCCTGGATGCGCCAAAAGGGGAGATAGAGCGGCGCCTGCAGTTGGGTCGGAACATGGACGCACGGCACTGACGAAAACCCGTTCGGGCCAGGCTGCCACAGGGAATGGCAGTGGGCGCACTTCAACACCTGGGCATCCCGGGAGCCCGTCAGATCCCAACCGCAGTTGGGACACATGGCGGGAATAAATTGAAAGCGCGCCGAAGGTGTTCCGCCGGGGAAATCCTCACGGCGGAACGGATGGGTTCGCGTCGGCAGGGGCTGGTTCAGGACCGCGTCCACCAGCCCCGGATTGGTGTAGTAGGGGGCGTAGATCAGACTGATCGTTTCGCCGATGTGGGCCTGGTGGAGAAGGGGGGGCACCAAATCCCGGGTGAAGCGGCGGTTGAAAATCGTCATCACCTTTTTGAAGGAGATCTGAGGGGAAATAAAGAAACCCCTGGTCTCAGGGGAAATGCATTCAAGGGGCAAGGCTTGGCTTCGCAACCCAAGCGACACCGGGAAGCACGGCGACGAACACGCCTGGTGACTGGTGTCAATGAACGTTTCGTGTGTGCGGTCGGCCAGGCAGGAGAACAGCATGCCTTTGAAGCGCCAATAGGGGAAATAGATCAGTTCCCGGTCGTCCGGTGTTTTGTGGGGCAGGTGATATTGGCTGAATCCCCGTGTCAGCAGATAGGATTTGACACGGCAATACCCGCAGGAAAACAGACGGTCGGATTCCAGGAGCGTTGCCGGTGCCCCGCATTGGGGGCACTGGTGTTGAATTTTAAGGTCAGAGTTTTTCACCGCACGCGTTGCAATAGACGGCGTCTGTCAAATTTTCATTGCCACATTTGGAACAGAACCGGCTTTCGGGTTGTCGATCCACTTCATGGCCGCAGCGGGGGCAGAATTTGGCATTGGGGGTCAGGTTTTTTCCGCATGCCATGCATTGGCGAAAAACCAGTTGCTGATGCCCACAATAAGGGCAAAACCGGGCGTTGGCCGGTATGGCCTGCTGGCATTCGGGACAATTCGCCTCAGGGGTGCATTCCGAAGACCGGGGAGGTGAATCGGGGGGCGTGAAATAGCGGGACAGCATAGCCGGCATCATTAAGCCTATCCCGGCACCCATGCCGGCCCCCGCCATGTCGCCGCCGCCCTCAGCAGCCTTTTCCATTGCCATGGCGGCTTTCATCTGCATGAGTTTGTTCATGTCATCGATGGCGCCCATCCGGCTGCGTTCGTCAATGGCTTTCTGGACTTCGGGCGGTGGGGTGATGGCGTTGATGTAGAGATGCGTCAAGGCCAACCCGAAATGACTGAAGTCCTGCTGCATTCGCTCCATTAGCTCATCGGACAGGGTGTCATAGCGGGATGGCAGTGAGAGCAGGGAGTCGAGGTTCTCCCCCATATGATCATTGAACCGGCTGATGATGACCTGGTTCAAATAATCCTCAATGGCCTCTGTGGTGTAGACCCCCTGGGTGCCCACGAGCCGGTTGACCATCAGGACCGGCTGAACGACGCGTAAATTGAATACGCCAAACGCCCGCAGGCGTATCAGACCCAACTCGGCGTCTTTGAAGGCGACCGGATCACGGGTGCCCCACTTGAGGTTGGTAAACACCTTCATGTTGACGAAATAGACTTCCGCCCGCAAGGGGCTGGAAAGTCCCCAGGGCAGGCTGGCAATCTTGGTCAGGATGGGAATGTTGCCGGTTTTGAGGGTATGCCGTCCGGGACCGAAGGCTTCCAGGGCTTTGCCTTTATAATAAAAGACGGCGGCCTGATTCTCGCGCACGGTCAGTTGGGCACCGTATTTAATTTCGCCGGAGCCCTCCTGTGGGAGGCGGTGCACAAGGTGCGTTCCGGTATCGTCGAACCACTCTAAATTTTCGAGAAACACAAGATTCATGCGATTCGTACTCATATGATGTCCTCCTTTACCCGCAGGCATATCAACACGTCAACGTCCTGATGTCAATCATTGCCGCGGGGCGCAAAGAACCCATGCCCGTCGGCGCAGGGAATTTGCAAGAAGGCCGCATAATCGGTTGCCTTTCGATTCCGGATTTGGTAATCCCCGGTTCTTCTGTGGGGCAGCAGTCCCCAATGGATGTTTCCGCCGCCTGGCGATCATTGCGCAGCGCGTGTGCGGTATACCAGGGAGAAATCAAAGCCATGCAACGGTTGGCCCAACAAAGCCTTTTCTACGGAATTAAATTGCCTTTTATGCTGGTGTTGATCGTGCTTGGTTTCATGATGGAAACCCTTGTGGAACTGCCGTTTGCCCTAATGACCCATTTGGATGGTCGGCGCCGCTGAAAGGCGGATGAATGGCGCCCATCTTTGACTTAAGGTCTGTCCTTCGCTATAAACCATCCTGAGAAGCCTACCCCCACACCATCACGGAGGTGCCATGCAGATTATAGGAATCGACGTCGGGTTCGGGTTCACGAAGGCCACCGACGGTAATGACACGGTTGTGTTTAAATCCATTTACGGCGAAGCCACGGAAATTCAATTCTGGGTCGATTTCCAGAATCGCAATCTTACCGAATACTTTCACGTGACCATGGATGGCAAATCCTATTTTGTGGGTGATCTGGCCGAACAGCAGTCCGATGTTGTCAGCTTTACCCTTGATCAGGACCGTATGATTGCCGATTTTGTGCGCTTGTTCGCCTTGACCGTAGCGGGACTTTTTTTAAAAAACGATCAAAGCAGCGAGGCACCGCTGAACGTGGTATCCGGTCTTCCGGTGGGCTTCTATAAGCAATATCATGATCGTTTCCGCGATGCCCTGAAAGGGCGGCACACCATCACCTATCACAGCCCGGACGGGAATCGCATGACGAAAAAATTCGTCATCGAGAACGTGCAGATGCTTCCCCAACCCATGGGCAGCGTTTTAAACCTGCTGATGAACGAAGCGGGGCAGATTACGGATACGGAGTTGGCCAAACAGAAAATCGGCGTTGTGGATATCGGATTCCGCACGACGGACTACACGATCATCGACCGGCTGCGGTACGTCGAAAGAAGCAGTCGCACGATGGATTCCGGCATTTCACGGGCTTATGCCGTTATTGCCAACAAATTGCGGGAGAACAGCGGTGTCAATGTAGAACTTTACCGCCTTTTTGACGCCGTTCGCAAGGGAACCATCAAGATGCGCGGTCAGGGATTCAATTTTGCCAAAATCCGTGATCAGATTTATGCCCAGCTGGCGACAACCATCGCAGGGGATATGGATCGACTTTGGGCCAGCGACTGGGATATCGACACCATCGTATTGACCGGCGGCGGCTGTCAGGATATGGCCGCCCACCTGCAGCCCCTGATTACGGGCAACATCCGCACGGCTCCAAACAAGAATGACCCGCGCCTGTCCAATGTCGAAGGCTATCTCAAGTACGGCCGTTATGTGGCGGCACAGAAGGAGCGGGATCAACAGGACAGCCCGTCATAATTCAGTGTGTTTTAAAGAACCACGCTGCCAGGGGGAGAAAAATCGCCGCCAGCATGACCATAATTCCCGGCGGTGTAAGGTAGACGGCAAACCAGGGCTTGCCGAGTCGGCGGGCGGATTGGAGCTCTTTCAGAAACCAGTTGCCCAGCAGGGCTGCGGCGGCCAGGACGGCGATCACTTTGATGATTTGAGGGATAAGGCTCATCATGAATTTCGCCCTCTAATGAACATCGCCATCGGCTTCGGGAGGCCTGGGAGACGCTGGCGGAGCGCTCGGATGCTCGTCAAGAACACGCCGAATGGATTCTGCCAGATCTTTGCGGGTCAGGGGCTTCATCAGGCAATCCCTGATGCCCAAGGATAGAAATTTTTCGCGGGATACGATATCGCTGTAGCCGGTGAATAGAATGACGGGGATATCCGGCCGGATTTGCATGGCTTCACGGGCCAGAACCTCGCCCGTCATTTTCGGCATGGTCAAATCGCTAATAATAAGATCGAATTGATCCGGTGCCGCCCTGAAACGTTCAATGGCTTCCATACTGGAGGTGGTGGTTTCCACCCGATAGCCCAACGTCGTCAGTATTTCCTGCCCGATTTCCACGAGGGCGGGTTCGTCGTCGATAAAAAGAATGCGTTCATGACCGGTAAAGGTGTCCGGAGCAATTGGGCGTGACCGTTCTTCCGAGGGCGTATCGGCGGATCTTTCCGGGAACAATACGTGAAAGGTTGTCTCCGCGCCAATCTTGCTTTCCACTGAAATCGCGCCGCCATGGCTGCTGACGATGCCGTGAACCACCGCCAGCCCGAGGCCGGTACCTTCGCCTTTTTCTTTTGAGGTAAAATAGGGATCGAAAATTCGATCAATGTATTCTCTGGGAATGCCGTGACCGGTGTCGCTGATGAGCAGTTCGATGTAGGATCCGGGTTTGATGCCGCCAAGATGGGCGGCTTGAGCCGAGTCAAGTTTTTTAGTGATCAAGCTGATTTCGAGTTTCCCCCCGGCCTCACGCATGGCGTGGTGAGCATTGGTGCAAAGATTCATGAGCACCTGATGTATCTGAATGGGGTCGGCCTCCACCACGGCATCGTTGTTGAGGTTGTTGCCGCAGATTTCGATAGTGGATGGCAGAGAGGCACGAATAAGCTTCAGGACCTCTTTGACGATCAGGTTGATCTGGACCGCTTGCTTTTCCTGCTCGGTCTGGCGGCTGAAGGAGAGGATCTGGTTGATCAATCCCTTGGCCCGCTGGCTGGCCGTTAAAATATTGTCCAGCGCTTCATTGGGGTTTTTGCCCTGGGATATCTGGAGACCGGCAATTTCCGTATAGCCGAAAATGGATTGAAGGATATTGTTGAAGTCGTGTGCGATACCACCGGCCAAAGTACCGATGGCTTCCATTTTTTGCGCCTGACGGAGTTGGGAGCGCAACTTGGCTTTTTCTTTATCGGACTGAATTCTTTCCGTAATATCGCGGGCGATGGTCAGTACGGCCGGTTTGTTGTCGTACTCGATCGCCCGGCAGCTTGTTTCCACGGGAATGATTTGACCATCCGAGGCGATCAGGGCGGTTTCAAAAATGATATGGCGCAGACGACGCAACTCATCCATGCGTTCAGGCCAGAAGGGGGCGTGCTCCGGAGAAATGATATCCATTGTGGTCTTGTTGAGCAGCTCGTGATGGTTGATACGCAATTGCTCGCAGGCCACGCGGTTGCCGTCGATGATCTGACCTTTGAAATCCATGACAAAGATGGCATCGCCGGCACTTTCAAATAACGTCTTGTAACGGTTGGTCGAGGCCATCAAGGCTTTGACCGTACAGACGTCAAAGGAGAGGCTTCGAAAATCAGCGTTATCGTCTTTGCCTGAACGGCTATTCTTCATGATGTCACCGCATCATCCTGTTTCAGGATGGCAATTCGTTCCCGTTGGTTGCATAGAAAAGGGAACAATATTTATGTCTTAAGTATGTTATCAGGTTGTTTGCCCCCTGTAAATATGGATTTCGAGTGTTTGGGGGGGGGGCGCACCAACGTTTAACGCATTTAATTTGGCACGGGATGCCGACAGACCACTTCGGCTCAATGCCATTCGGATGCAACTGACAGGGAGCAACGACGCATGGGAGGGCTTGGGTGGATCTGACGAAATGCGGTAATGGTGACATGATGCTAAGGCACTTCAAAACCCGTCAACGGTTCCTTAGATTGGTATTGCCTTTGACTTATCTCAATGAAACATGCTAAAAATTAAAGCTTGTTTGTCGCGGGGAACCACTGATTACAGGGGATTGTTACCGGTTTTCCCTTTAAAATGGGCCATGGGCTACGTTCGGAAATAATTAAGGGAATCAACACCCGCGGATGATTCCCTCTGGCCGTAAAGCTGGTACGCCTGGCAGGATTCGAACCTGCGGCCTACGGATTAGAAGTCCGTTGCTCTATCCAACTGAGCTACAGGCGCATAAAGTGCGTTCGGTCGTTAACATATGTTGCCGAAGTTGTCCACCCCCATGGCTTGTTCCCCCGAAAACCGAATCGTCGCTAGGATGGTTGGTGAACGACTAAGGAGCGATTTTAGGAAAGCACGCAAAGCGCTTTGCCCCAATGGCGGCATGCCCGCTAAAAATGACGATAGGAACTCATGACGACAAAAAAGACCACAAAACCGAAAAAGACGGATGCCAAAGCCGTGAAAAAAGAGGATGTTTCGGTACGCAAAGGCAAAAAGACGGCTACAAAAAGAGCGGCGACAGAAGGCCAAAAACCCGTACCGTCCGTCCAGGGAAGAAAAAAGACTAGCGGGGCCAAGCCTTCGTTGAAAATGGCGCAGGACAAGGCTCAACCGACCCGCAAACCGGCACGGAAACGCCCAAAAACGCTGGAACCGGAAGTGTTGGCGCCAACATCCGATCCGAAAGGCAAAAAAAAGAAAACCGATGCGCCGGACAAGGCACTGGTCAAGTTTGATCCGCTCCAGCGCTACTTGTCCGAAATCAGCATGTATAAGTTGTTGACGCGGGAGGAAGAACGCGAGCTCGGCATTCGTGTTCGGGAGCACGGTGACAAAGATGCGGCCTATGCGCTGGTGACGTCCAACCTCAGACTGGTGGTCAAGATCGCCCTTGAATTCCAGCGCGTGTGGATGCAGAATTTGCTCGATCTTATTCAGGAAGGCAACATCGGACTCATGCAGGCGGTGCGAAAATTCGACCCCTATAAAAATGTCAAGTTTTCGTATTACGCCTCTTTCTGGATTAAAGCATATATCCTGAAATTCATTATGGATAACTGGCGGCTCGTAAAAATTGGTACTACCCAGGGGCAGCGCAAACTGTTTTTTAAGCTGAAGAAAGAAAAACAGAAACTGATCGAGCAGGGATTCGATCCCAAACCAAAGTTGCTTTCGGAGCGTTTAGGCGTTTCTGAAAAGGAAATCGTCGACATGGATCAGCGTCTGGACGGTTGGGATGTATCCCTGGATGCGCCTTTGAAGGACGATTCCGATACGGAACGCATTGAGTTTTTAAGTACCGAGGCGGTTTCCGCCGAAGAGCAGGTTGCGAAAAAAGAAATCGAGGTCCTGTTACACAATAAAATTGATGAATTCCGGAAAAATATGACCGATCGGGAAAAAGAAATCTTTGATATGCGGATTTTTTCCGATTCACCGGTAACACTTCAGGAGATAGGCGACCGCTACGGTATCAGCAGAGAGCGCGTCCGACAGGTTGAAAAAAATATCATTAAAAAAATGAGAGAGTTTTTCAAACAGGAAATTCCTGATTTTTCAGCCTATACGGAAGGACAAAAAGGGAAATAAGCATGCGGTGGGGCACCGCGTGCGTCACCAAGGAATACCTAACAATCGAACCCGACGGGAAGGGCTGACCGTCGCCACGGATTCTTCTCTATAACTTATCTCGAAATCAAGATCGGGATTTCGGGCACAGGGTGTGTGACGGCGAAAAAATGGCGCATACACAACGTAAGTGAGCATTTTGGTACCGATGCACAACATCGTCAGGGCACCTCGTTTTTTTGAAATCGGTTATAGTTTCTATCCCGTTATCCCCCGTTGATTCGTATCAACCGCACGACCAGAAAGAAAAATTCATGATCCATCATCGATTTAAGTCTGCCTATATCGTTTTCACAGGGCTTTTGCTCGTCATAAGCGGCTGTATTTCCGGACCGCCGGTATCCCTAGAAACACACCGTCAGGCGGTGATAGCGGAGCCGGCACCGAACGCCTATTACTATTACACCGAAGCACAGATTTTGAAAAATCGTGGTGACACGGAAGCCGCTCTGGAAATGATGCGGCAAGCGATGGAAAGGGACCCTGAGGCCCTCTATGTGCGGAGAGAGCTGGCCACGTTGTATATCCAGAACAAGCAAGAAGCGCAGGCGCTGGAATTGTTGCAGGCGATTTTACAGGATGCCCCCGATGATATCGCCTCTCTGTTGCTGACCGGGCGCCTGTACCAGACTCGCAACGAGTTGGAAAAGGCGAAAACAGCCTATTCGGCGGTTTTGAATCTGGATCCCGGAAATAAAAATATTTACCTGCTTTTGGGAAACCTCTACATGCAGGACGCCCAATGGGATGAAGCATTCGGCGTTTTCGAGAAAATGACCGCGAACTTTCCCGATGCCTACGCGGGGTTTTTCTTTATGGGAAAAATACATAAAGAGCGGGGCGATCTGAAACAGGCGGAGGAGGCCTTTCTGCAATCCTTGTCTATCGAACCGCAGTTGGAGGGGGCACGGTTCGAACTGATCGACATCTATGCCGATGCGCCGGACAGCGCCGCCACCCGTCGAAAAGTGATCCGGCTTTATCAGGAAATACTGGCGGAAGACCCCGGTAATGCCCGCGCCGCCCTCGGTCTGGCATTATACTACCACCGGACGGGACGTGATCCATTGGCGCGCCAACAGCTTCAACTTTTGGCGGATACAACCCCCGAAAATGACCTTGTTCGCAATGTTTTTCGACTCTATCTCGAGCCGGGGCACAACCGGGAGGCCGTTTTTCTGCTGGAGGAGATTCTGCATGCCCGTAGTGATTTCGGCAGCCTCCATTATCTGTTGGGATTGGCATACAATGCGCTTGAGGAGGAATCACGGGCCATCACGCATTTCAAGGCCGTACCGGCCGATTCTAAATTTTATCGGGATGCCGTGATTCAACAGGCCTTTCTCTATAGTGAAAACAAGCAAATTGACAACGCGATCGCCTTGCTCAATGACGCCCTGGATAACGATCCCGATTATCCCGATTATTTAATTTACCTCGCTTCCTTGTATGAAGAAAAAGAAGCCTTCGAGGAAGCGCTGGTTCATCTGCAACGCGCGACTGAAATTGCGCCCGAAAATGAAAGGGCCTATTTCAGGCTAGGCGTTGTCTATGACAAAATGGACCGAAAGGAAGATTCCATTGCCGCGATGCAGCAGGTCTTGGAACTGAATCCCGATCATGCCAATGCATTGAATTATCTAGGATATACCTATGCGGATCTGGGTATCCATCTGGTGGAAGCGGAAAAACTCATCCGGAGAGCGCTTGCCCTTAAACCCAATGATGGCTACATAACCGACAGCTTGGGCTGGGTCTACTATAAGCAGGAGCGCTACGAGAAAGCTCTTGCTTATCTGCTTAAAGCCGTTGAACTTGTGGCGGACGATCCGATCGTTCTTGAACATGTGGGTGATGCTTACCTGAAGTTGGAAAACCCCGCCAAGGCGCTTGAATTCTACCGCCGATCGTTGTCGATTCGGGACAAGGACAGGGATGCGATCATCGAAAAAATCGAAGCGCTTGAAACTGAAATTTCTGACGAGAATCCATGATGACAGGCTGTACAGGGAGAAAAGCGAACCCGCCGCCGGGTACGGCCTGCATCCGCCGCTTGATTGTCAATGGCTGTCTGTTCGTTGGCATCGCCGTCCTGCTGTCGGCATGTGCTGCCTGGCGCGGAAAACCGCAGGAAATTCACTACGACAGCGATGCGACACGGGCGTTGGTGGACCGATTGACGACAATGAACTCAGGATTGAAAGCCATTTCCGGAAAGGGCAGGATCGTTGTTTCCGAAAAAGGTGCCCAGCACGTTTACAACCGTACGGTATGGGTCGGCGCGGAGCCCGGCCGGCTGCGGTTCGCATTTCGTTCTCCGGCCGGCATGCCGGTTTTCTCCATGAGCTGCGATGAACAGTGGGTAACGGCGCTACAGCATACGGATGGCAAGTACTACCGCAGCCATATCGGCGACAACAGTCTGCCAAGTTTCCTGCCGGTGGAGATTAATTGCCGCGATTTGTACGGGTTGCTGGTGGGACGGCTCCCAAGAGTCGCCTACGACAGGGCCAGCATGGATGCCAGCGACAGCCATGCAGACGATACCATTACGATAGTACTCCAAAGACGATTTCGCGGTACGGTGGGGCGCATCCGTGTATCCCGCACCACAGGAGAACTGCGCGCCGTCGAGTTGATGGATATTCATGGCAATCGACGCTATGCGGCCGAAGTGGACCGTACGCAGACGGTCGGTGACTACCGTTTGCCGGGCCATATCGTGTTGATCGGACCGGACGGTAGCTTGGAACTCGATGTTCAGCAGGTCCGCCCCCGGGAAAATACCAGTGCCGATTTGTTCCGCATTGAACCGCCCGTGTCGAATTGAACGCGGTGGGGTCTCGGGCACGTCATGGTATGCGAATGACGTGACGCCGGTAAAATGGCCGCGCCAAATGATAGGCGTTGACGCCCCATCGCCGGATACCTCGCCACACCGCAACCGGCCATATGTTGCCATTCATTGCCAGGCGGCGAAGGCATGGCCCGGAATTGACCATCGGTAGGGCTGTGGATGTCGCAACGAATCCCATACACATCCCACGGGAATGTATCGTGACCCAAGTTATCGCTCTGGAGCATCGTTTACGGCATTGCCGCAATGTACGGACCTTGGGTGTCCGGTCCAATTTATTGGATTATGCCGCCGATGAGATCCAGGCCATAAGGAAAGCCCCCAAGATTTACTACCCGTCTGTTTTTTATGCCGATTTGTTTGATGCCATGGGAAAGGATCTTTTTCCCAGCTATCATACCTATAAATGTGTTCAGGACAAGATCAAACAAACCGCGCTTTTCGACTTGTTGGAGATTCCGCATCCCGTTACCCGGGTCTTCTACGGCAAACGTCAGACGAAGAAAATTTTAAACGCTTTCCCGTTCCCTTTTATCGCCAAAATCCCCCGTGGATCAGCACTGGGGCGGGGCGTCTTCCTCATTCACGATGAAACGGCGCTCAGCGCTTATCAGCATCAGTCGTCGGTGAGTTATATCCAGGAATATCTGGCCCTGGACCGGGATATCCGTGTCGTGGTGATCGGCGACCGGGTGGTGCACGCCTACTGGCGGCTGGCAGCCGAAGGGGAACATCGCAGCAATGTCGCCCTCGGCGGGACGATTTCCCTGGAAAATGTGCCGGAAGAGGCGCGGCAATTGGCTCTTCATACGGCGCGCGCCTGTGGCTGGAACGATGTGGGAATCGATATCTGCAAGCATCAGGGGCGCTATCTGGTACTTGAAGCCAACATGAAATATGGTAAAGAAGGTTTTCGCCGGGCCGGCATCGATTATGTGAAAATGATGGAGGACCTGATCGAGGATGGCGCAATTTAATACGAATAGCCTTGATATGCTGAGGGGGGCTTTAGACGAACGCGAAGCCGCCTACTTGTCCCCCGTGGCAACCCTGAGTCGTCGGGCGCAACGACGAAGACCGGAACGCAATCCGGGGGGATATCGTCAGGAGTTCTCACTCGATGCGGATCGTATTCTGCATTCCCTGGCCTATACCCGCTATATCGATAAAACCCAGGTTTTTTATCTGATCAAAAACGACCATATCACCCATCGGGTGCTGCATGTCCAACTGGTTTCCAAAATTGCGCGGACCATCGGACGATTTCTGGGATTGAATGAAGATTTGATCGAGGCGATCGCGTTGGGGCATGATATCGGGCACACGCCCTTCGGTCATGACGGCGAGCAGTTTCTAAGCGCCTTGTGCGAAGTCCATGGCATCGGTGCCTTTCAGCACAATTTGCAAAGTGTCCAGTTTCTCGACCGCGTGGAACGCAAAGGGCGGGGATGGAACCTCTGCCTGCAGACCCTGGACGGTATTGTTTGCCATGATGGTGAGGTCCACAACCAGTTGCTGAAGGCTGAGTGGGACAAAACATTCAAGACGTTTGACCAGAGCATGCGCGCCAAAAAAAAGAACCCGAAGTTAGCGTTGACCCCCATGACTCTCGAAGGCTGCGTGGTGCGCATGGCGGATACGATCAGCTACATCGGACGGGATATCGAAGATGCCATTCGCTTAGGGGTGCTCAGGCGCGATGAGCTGCCGGAAACGGTCGTCAAGGTTCTGGGATACACCAACGGCACGATTGTATACAACCTGGTGACCGATATCATCGCCAATTCCTATCGTCAGCCGCATGTGGCCTTCAGTTCAGAGGTCTCCATTGCTTTGAAAGCCCTCAAGGAATTCAATTTGAAACGGATCTATATGAATCCGATCATAAAAAAGCATACGGATAAAATTAAAAGGCTATTTGAACTATTGTTCAACCGTTACATGAACGATATCGAAAAGGGGCGCGAAGACTCTGTCATTTTTCTTGGTTTTCTGAAAGACATGGACGACCAATATGTCCAGGACCACTCCCCGGCTGAAGTGGTGCGTGATTTTATTGCCGGTATGACCGATCAATATTTCCTGCAGCAATGTCCAGCGGAATTAAGACCCCAGGTGGAAGTCCGATAGACCTGGGCGTCCAGCACCCCTTGCTCTTTAGATGCCATCTCAACATCAAGATTGAGAGATCTTCTATCCTGTCAACGCGTTTGGAGGACAAGATGAAGCCCCCGTCCCAACGCCGCATCGTGGAAGAGCGGACGTATCGGCGCCTGGCCATGGTGGATCGTCTGACCTCTTTTCACGTTTCGGCTCAGGAAACGGATCTCATGGTGATGGCCCAAAAGGACCTGCGGGATATCTGCCGCGAAGAAGTTTTGGCCCAAAGGGGGTATATCGAGCACTATATCATGCGCTTTCCTGCGTTTCGCACAACCCTGGCCCCATGGATAGACGCTTCCCCTGCGCCCGAAATCATCCACATGATGGCTGCGGCAGGGCGGGCTTGTGGTGTCGGACCCATGGCCGCTGTTGCCGGGGCCATTGCGGAAACGGTCGGTCAGGCGTTGCGTTGCTATTCGCGGGAAGTGATCGTTGAAAACGGCGGTGATGTCTTCCTGGCGTTGGACAGTGCGGTGACCATCGGGCTCTATGCCGGGAAGTCTCCTTTAAGTATGCGGATTGGCTTGCAATTGGATCCCGGCGGCAAACCATTGGCCGTTTGCACGTCATCCGGTACCGTGGGCCATTCACTCAGCCGCGGGAAGGCCGATGCGGTATGCATCGTTGCACGGCAGTGCGCCCTGGCCGATGCTGCCGCGACAGCCGTCGCCAACCGTGTCGCATCCCGTGACGTCATACCGGAGGCCATTCGTTATGCCCGTTCGATTGACGGTGTCGAGGGGGTCGTGGCCATATGCGGCGATCGTATGGGATTGTGGGGAGATCTCCATGTCGTGAAACTCAATGATACAAAAAAGGCTTGAATTATATAGGCAAAAAGATTAGCTTACAGGCCTTAGAAACCTTGTGTTTGGGCGCTGTCGACACTTGATAGTTGACCGGATCGTATCCAGAGTCGGGAGAGATTTTGCCGGTCTGGCCCTTAAGGCATTGGCTTACCGGCGGACCGCCATGCACCTGTCAACCCCCGCCTCATGATGGGAGATCAGCCTGATGAAAAAAGTAAAAATCGGCTTTTGGCTTCTTGTCTTAGCCTTCCTGCTGCTTTTTGGATATCAGAATAAAGCTTTTTTTTTGCAGAAGCACATCTTCGATCTGAATTTATGGGTGAGCGCGCCTTATCAAACACCTGAAATCCACAATGCCGTGCTGTTTGCGGTCTGTTTTTTGGCCGGCCTGGTGATTGCCTACCTTTCGGGCCTGTTGGAACGATTCAAAGCCAACAAAACCATCAAACAGCTGACCAGTGCCATAAACGAACAAAAAACCCAGGCGGAACAGTTAAGGACCGAAATCGAGGCCTTGAAAAACGTTTCGGCTCCAACGGTTTCGGAGACCGATGAAAGACCGGGCGAAGAAACGGTCTCCACCAGCGCCGCCGGATAGTCCTGCCATGTGATCGATTCCGGTTTCATTGGATTTGTGAAACATGGCCCTGCAATAGCGACCAGCAATCGTGCAATAGATGTATCCGAGTTTGTTCTGAATGAGTTCTTCCAAATTGACCCCGATGATCAAGCAGTATCTGTCCATCAAGGACGACTATCCTGACGCGCTTCTGCTTTATCGAATGGGGGATTTTTTCGAAATGTTTTTCGAGGATGCTGAAACGGCTTCCCGCGCCCTCGACATCACCCTTACATCCCGTAATAAAAACGACAACAAACCCATTCCCATGTGCGGGGTTCCCGTACGTGCCGTCCAGGGGTATATCGCCCGTTTGATCGAAAAAGGGTTCAAGGTGGCCCTGTGCGACCAGGTCGAAGACCCGGCCCAGGCCAAAGGTATCGTCAAACGCGAGGTCGTTCGGGTATTGACACCGGGCATGTTGCTCGAAAACGAGCTGCTCGATCGCGCAAACCACAATTATATCCTGGCGATTTCCAGCCATGAGCATCGGGTGGGTTTGGCTTATCTGGATATTTCGACGGGCACTTTTCGGTTGACCGAGACAGGGGAACGCCAGGCGGCGCTCGACGAAGCCCTGCGTGTGGGGCCCAGTGAGATTCTTTTGTCGGAATCCTTCCGGGCCGACGATGCCATGCAGGAACTGATCCTGCCCTTTGCCGAACGCGCCCTGACGGTTCTCGAAGACAAAGTTTTCTCTCTTTCCCGTGCCCGTGAGCAATTGACGGCCCTGTTCAAAACCGCGTCCCTGGAAGGATTCGGCTGTGCGGGGATGCCGGCCGGCATCCGGGCGGCCGGTGCTTTGGTCCATTACCTGCAAGAGACCCAAAAGCAGACCGTCGATCATTTCACCGGTATCGAGACCTATCACCTCGATGGCTACATGTGGGTGGATGACCGCTCCTGCCGCAACCTTGAGCTTGCCGCCAATCTCCAGAACGGAAGCGTTCAGGGAACCCTGATTCATATGCTCGACAAAACCTGCACCGCCATGGGGGGGCGGCTGCTCCGGGAATGGCTGCGCTATCCCCTGATGGACAAGGATCAAATTGTCCTGCGGCACGACGCTGTTGGTGAAATGCTGGAACGCAATCGGCAGCGCCATGACATTCGTACCCTTCTTAATCAGGTTCACGACCTGGAGCGCCTGGGCAGTAAAATATCCCTTGGACGTGCCAATGCCCGTGATCTGGTGGCCTTGAAACAATCTTTGCAGGCCCTGCCGGCCTTGTTCGGGTATCTTGCGAACCTGGAATCGCGAGCGTTTCAGTGCGATATAGAACTTGGACCGCTGGCGGAATTGGCGGCCCTGATCGAGAAGGCCATCCGTGAGGACGCCCCGCCCGTGCTGAATGAAGGCGGACTCATCAAAGCGGGTTATCATGCGGAACTGGATGATCTCGTTCAGATCAGCCGAGATGGTAAAGGCTACCTGGTCCAGCTCGAATCCCGCGAACGGGAGGCCACCGGCATCAGCGTTCTCAAAGTCCGCTATAACAAGGTTTTCGGCTATTTTATCGAAGTTCCCAAAGCCCGGAGCACGGAAGTCCCCGGACATTATGTGCGCAAGCAAACCCTGGTCAATGCCGAACGCTACATCACCGACGAGCTCAAGACGTTCGAAGGCAAGGTGCTCAATGCTGAAGAGCGACGCGCCAGCCTGGAATACGATCTTTTCAGCGCCGTGCGGGAAGAGGCCGCCCGCCACCACACGCTCGTGAAGCAAACCGCCATGTTCCTGGGAGCGGTGGACTGCCTGCTGGGGCTGGCCGAGGTTGCCGAACGCCGCCATTTGAAACGACCGAGCATCAATGCGGATGGGGTCATTCATATCGAAGACGGACGCCATCCGGTGATCGAACAAATGCTCAGCGGTGAGCGTTTCGTCCCCAACACCATCCACCTGGACATGACCGACGCCCAGGTGCTGATCATCACCGGTCCCAACATGGCCGGCAAGTCCACCGTCTTGCGTCAGGTGGCCCTGACCGTCCTTATGGCCCAGATGGGGTCTTTCGTGGCGGCCGAAAAGGCGTCCTTACCCATTGTGGACAAGATATTCACACGGGTTGGGGCCCTGGACAACCTTTCCCAGGGCCAGAGCACCTTCATGGTCGAAATGCAGGAAACTGCCAATATTCTGCGCAATTCAACCCAGCACAGTCTAGTTATCCTGGACGAAATCGGACGGGGGACGAGCACCTACGACGGCATGAGCATTGCCTGGGCTGTCGCCGAATTTCTGCACGATGTGGACGGCACGGGGGTCAAGACCCTATTTGCCACGCATTACCACGAACTGACGGATCTGTCCGCCAAACGACCGCGGGTGAAGAATTACAATATCGCCGTCAAGGAGTGGAACGACGAAATAATTTTTTTGCGTAAATTGGTGGAAGGGGGAACCAACCGCAGCTATGGGATTCAGGTGGCGCGCCTGGCAGGAATCCCCGACGCGGTTATCACACGTTCCAAACAGATTCTGACGGCCATTGAAAAAGAAGGCCACGGCACCGGTCGACCGGCCGGCACCGACCGTCGCCAAAAGCCATCCGGACCGACACAGCTCGATCTCTTCCATCGGCCGGATCAGGAGATTGTCGAAAAGCTCCGCCATATCGATGTTTCACGCACAACGCCGATGGAAGCCTTGAACCTGCTCAGTGAACTACAGGACCGTGCACGGTCGGATGCTTGATATCATGGTGAATACCTTTCATAGAACAGGTTTGTCGATCCTGATGGTCGTGATTATAGCGATGGTTCCCGACACGGCGCTGGCGGACCCCGTGCGCGACCAGTATTTCAAGGCCGAAAATGCCCATAAAAAGCTGCTGGCATCCCCGCGTCAGCGCAAATACCGTCATCACTGGCTGCGTGTCATAAAGGAGTTTCAGAAAGTCTATGACAAAGATCCAGATGGTGCCTGGGCGGCTGCCGGCCTCTACCGCACCGGCGCCACCTATCTCGAGCTGTTCCGGCGTTCCGGTCTCGGTGATGACCGTGATGCCGGGATTAAGCGGCTTCGGCAGGTCCGGAAGAACTTTCCCCAAAGCGCCTATCGCGTCAAGGCTGAAAAACTCCTCAAAGACTTCCCGAATGCCAAGATTCCCCCTGAAACTTCCACGTCACCCCAGAAGACACATGCCGAGCGATCCGCCCGCCAGCAGTTTGAGAGTGCCGAGAAGTGCCAGGCGCGTCTTATGAAAAACCCCCGCCGCACGAAACACCGTGATGTCTGGCTAAACTGCATCGATAAATATCAGGCGGCCTATCAGGGCGATTCCGAAGGTCCGGCGGCGGCGGCGTGTTTGTACCAAATGGGGGCACTGTTCCAACACCTGGCCGGGTACTCGAAAAATCAGTCGGATCGCGAGGCCGGTGAAAAACATTTGCGCAAGCTCATCAACCGTTTTCCAGACAGTTCCTATGCGACCAAGGCCAAAGCCCTTCTGGGAGAAAAGGACGCTGAAGCGGATCCTTCCCCCGCCAAGGCTGCTCGGGAAAGCGCCCTCCCCAGCGCCGGCCAGCCGTCTTCGTTTTTTTCTGTATCCGGCTTAAGGTATTGGTCCAACCCCAATTATACCCGGGTGGTGGTGGATACCAGCGGCAAGACACCTTATTTTCATCGTCTTCTCAAAAAAGATCCGGATTTGAAGAAACCCCAGCGCCTCTATGTCGATTTGAAAAATGCACGCCTCGCCAAGGATTTCCCCAAAGTCATCCCCATCAATGATGACCTTCTGATGGATGCCCGGGCCGGGCAGTACCAAAACGATACCGTGCGTGTCGTCGTGGATATCAAGTCGTTTAAAACCTATAAAATCTTTTCCCTGATGAACCCGTTTCGCATCGTGATCGATGTCTGGGGTAAAGAAGCGAAAAAGGCGGCTGCAACGGACAAGCAAGAAACGGCCGCGGTCAAGCTGCCGGCCGGAAAAATCCCGCCGGGCTCCTTGGCGCGCTCGCTGGCATTAGGGGTCAGCCGGATTGTCGTCGATGCCGGCCACGGCGGCAAGGATCCGGGTGCTAAAGGCTATTATCGTGAGGCCCGGGAAAAGGATATCACCCTCAGTATCGCCAAAAAACTGTCCAAAAAACTGGAAGCCAATATCGGGTGCGAGGTCATTATGACACGCCGGGGTGACACATTCCTCACCCTGGAGGAACGCACGGCCCTGGCCAATACCAAAGAGGCCGATTTGTTTATCTCCATCCATGTCAATGCCCATCGCAACAAGAGTGCCTATGGCACCGAGACCTATTTTTTGAATTTGGCCACGGATGAGGAGGCCATTCGTGTGGCCGCCATGGAAAATGCCACGTCCACCAAGAACATCAGTGATCTGCAGACGATCTTGATGGATTTGATGCAGAATGCCAAAATAAATGAATCGAGCCGCCTGGCCAGTTATGTCCAGACCAACATGGTCCAGAGCCTCAGAAAAAAATACAGCAAGGTACGGGACAAGGGGGTAAAACAGGCCCCTTTCTACGTCCTGCTTGGCGCCCAGATGCCGGCCATTCTGGTGGAAACATCCTTTATCAGCAACCCCCGGGAATGCAAACGTCTGATGGATCCGGCCTATCAGAACCGGCTCTGCGACGGCATTGTTCGCGGTGTTGAGAAATACATCAAGGCCACCAGCCCGACGGCATTCCAAAAGCCTTCACAACTGCCGGAAAACAACGGCTGACAGGCGTCTTGCAATGGCAGCGGACCGGGTCGGCGGTTGTGGGGGGATCGACTGAACCCCATGGTGTCGTTCGGCGCCGCTTATCGCAGGCCTCAACACGGCGGCCGCTACTTCAAAGTGGAATGGAACGTTGGAATACGGCAATGGCCCCGAAAGATAGCCACCCGCCCTTACCGCCTCTTGTGGCCCTTTCCATCGGTGTAACAGCCGTTTCGACGGGCGCCATTTTTGTACGCCTGGCCGAAGCCCCGGCTTTGGTAACCGCCGCCTACCGGGTGGGCATTGCCAGCTTGGTTTTACTTCCCCTGGCATGGTGGCATGCGCGTGAAGAATTGTTCGCTTTAAGGGGCAAGGACATCGGATTGGCAGCCATTGCCGGCGGGTTTCTGGCCCTGCACTTTGCGACCTGGATTGCATCGCTGGACCATACCTCGGTGGCCAACAGCGTTATTCTGGTCAATACCAACCCGTTATGGGTTGGCCTGATGGCCCCCCTGATGACCCGGGATCGGGTTGGCCGCGGCACCATCATATGCATCCTGATCAGTGTAGCCGGGGCAATGATCATTGGCTGGGGCGATATCGCAACCGGCGGAAAAGCGCTATGGGGGGACGCACTGGCGCTGATGGGGAGTATCTTTGCGGCGGCATATCTGCTGATGGGACGCAACCTGCGTTCTCGGCTCAGTCTGCTGGCCTACATTTTCCTGTGCTACGGCAGTGCCGCGGTATTTCTTTGGGGGGCCGTGGTGATCAGCGGGTTGCCGGTAAGCGGCTTCAGTGGGACCACCTGGGGGGCGTTTGCCGGCATGGCCCTGTTTTCGCAGCTGGTCGGGCATAGCAGCTACAATTGGGCCCTGAAGTGGATGAGCACCAGTACGGTGGCCGTTAGTCTGCTGGGAGAACCGATCGGCGCCAGCATAATGGCGTTCTTTTTTTTCAATGAAGCTCTGACCGCGCCCAAATTTATCGGCGGTGGTTTAATTCTCATGGCGATTTACCTGGCCGCTCGACTCGAGGGCCGCTCGACCTGAGACAACCTGTTAACATGGAGGGAAGGATGGCGTACGAGAATATCGACTTCGAAATCAAGGATGGCATCGCAACCATTACCTTCAACCGACCCAAAGCGCTCAATGCGTTGAATCGCGCGCTGCTGGATGAATTCACGACGGCTGTCGACCAGGTCGAAATGGATGAAACCGTTCGCGTTTTAGTCCTGACCGGAAGCGGGGATAAAGCGTTTGTGGCCGGCGCCGACATCACGGAAATCAATCAATTGGGCCCCTTGGGGGGTAAATATTTTGCCCGGCGCGGCCTGGAGGCCATCAATCGATTGCCCCAAATCCCCGTACCGGTGATTGCGGCCGTCAACGGCTATGCCCTGGGGGGCGGCACAGAGATGGCCCTGGCCTGCGATTTCATCTATGCCGCCGAAAGCGCCACCTTCGGGCTGCCGGAGATCAACCTGGGGATTATTCCAGGCTTTGGTGGTACCCAGCGCCTGTCCCGCCTCATCGGCCCCAACATGGCCCGTGAAATGATTTATACCGGTAAAATGATCGATGCGGCGGAAGCATTTCGCTTGGGAATCGTCAACCGGGTATGCCCTCCGGATCAATTGATGGCCGATGTATCCAAAACAGCTGCCGCCATTGCCACCAAGGGCCGTGTGAGCCTGCGTGCGGCCAAGCAGGCTATTACCAACGGACTGAATGTCGATCTGGCATCTGGTCTGGCTCTGGAGAACGATGCGTTTGCGCTCTGTCTGGCCAGCGCGGACGCCCGTGAAGGCACCAGTGCTTTCCTGGAAAAGCGCAAGCCGGAATTCAAGGGGACGCTGGCGGACGACTAATCGCCATGATCGTGCCCGATCGCAAACGCCCCACAGGGGGGCATCGAGACCGCCGAACCGTATGCCTTTTTTTATCCTGGGAAGCCCCTTGACGGAGAGGCTCCCGGGGGAGGGAATATCGATTTTCGCTTGACAGGACGGGTGTCATTCGTTATGCAATCAGGCACAAGATAATTAGGGAGCAACGTTCGCAATGCTTTTCGGTGATGTCTATTTTTGTTTTTTCGGCTTTTTTGGGGGCTTTCTCTTTAGAAAGTCCACCCATGAACCGTCAACGTAGACACACTGACCAACGCGATTGACAAGACCATGGGGGGACGCAAGGGGTCGACCCATGGTCTTTTTATTTTAGGCTGCGGGTTTGTCACCCGGCAGCTTTTTTTTTGCCCTGACGTGAAACAATGCTCCTCGCCAAACTCACTTTTCTTTTTGCCAGACCCGTTCGATAAGGAGGATGACGCGCATGATCTACGACATCGAGTATGAAACCATGCCCCGGGAGGCTTTAGAGGCCATCCAGTTGCGCCGATTGAAGGCAACCATTGATCGCTGCTATGCCAGCGTGCCCTTCTATCGGAAAAAATTTGAAGCGGAAGGCATTACGCCCGGGGATATCCAGAGCCTGAAAGACTTGCAGCGGTTGCCCTTTACCACCAAACAGGATCTGCGGGACAACTATCCCTTTGGCATGTTTGCCGTCCCCATGGAAAACGTCGTCCGTATTCATGCCTCTTCCGGAACCACCGGTCAACCCACGGTCGTGGGGTACACGGCCAGGGATGTGGACACCTGGGCCGGGTTGATGGCCCGCTCCCTGATGGCCGGCGGGGCGTCCCGGGGGGATATCATCCATAATGCCTACGGCTACGGACTGTTCACCGGGGGGCTGGGGGCGCACTACGGCGCTGAAAAACTGGGGGCCTCGGTCATTCCCGTCTCGGGGGGAAATACCAAACGTCAAGTGGTGATCATGCGCGATTTCGGTCCCACCATTCTTACCGCAACGCCATCCTACGCCCTGCATCTCGCCGAGGTCGCCGAAGAGTTGGGCGTCTCTTTTCGGGACCTGAAATTTAAATACGGTATTTTCGGCGCGGAACCCTGGTCGGAAAAAATGCGCGGTGAAATCGAGGAAAAACTCGGGTTGGTGGCCGTTGATATTTATGGGCTAAGTGAAGTCATCGGTCCCGGTGTCGCCATGGAATGCCATGAAGCCAAAAACGGACTGCACATTTTTGAAGACCACTTCATACCGGAAATTATCAATCCGGAAACCGGCGAAGTCCTGCCCTACGGGGAAACCGGAGAATTGGTATTCACCTCCATTACCAAGGAGGCCTTTCCCGTTCTTCGCTACCGTACCCGCGATATTACCTCCCTGAACCCCGATCCCTGTATTTGCGGGCGGACGGTGGTTCGCATGAACAAGGTGAGCGGCCGTTCCGACGACATGCTGATTATTCGGGGTGTCAATGTCTTCCCCTCCCAGATCGAAAGCGTTCTGATGGAAATGCAGAATGTCGAGCCCCATTATCAACTCGTGGTGGACAGGGAAGGGCAGTTGGATATCCTGACCGTGATGGTCGAAGTATCCGAAGCCATGTTTTCCGATGAAGTGAAGACACTCCAGGGAATGGAGCGGGAGATTACCAAAAACATTAAGGAGTACCTCGGTGTATCCGCCAAAGTGAAACTGGTGGAGCCGAAGGCGATCGCGCGCAGCCAGGGGAAAGCCGTGCGGGTTATCGACAATCGAAACATCTAGGGAGGCAAGCATGCGAGCAGAACAGATATCCGTCTTTCTTGAAAATAAAGCCGGTCGTTTGTGTGAAGTGACGGGCATTCTCGCCGAGGCGCAAGTCAATATCCGGGCCCTGGCTTTGGCCGACACGTCGGATTTCGGCGTATTGCGGCTGATTGTGGATGACACCGATAAAGCCAAAGACGTGCTGAAAAAAGCGGGGTTCACCGTGGGTAAAACCAATGTTCTGGCCGTGGAAGTGCCCGATCGACCGGGAGGTCTTCACGAAATTCTCGATTTTCTCCAGTCTTCCCACATCAATGTCGAATACATGTATGCCTTCGTGCAGCAGACGGGCAACAACGCCGTCATGATTTTCCGTTTCGACAATACGGATGAAGCCCTGAAGGTTATCCAGAAAAAAGGCCTGCGGGTCATCGACGGCAAAACCCTTTACGGCATGTAGCACGCCGTCGGGTTGGCCATTCGCCTGACCTTGATTTTTGGCCGGAAAAGAACCAGAGGAACCGAATGAAGCCTTGAATCTCACCGGGTGAACCGGTGGCAACCGACCATGATGAAGGAGGTCAAAATGACGATCAAGCGACACGGACGCAAGATCGCCCTGTGGGCCGTGATGGTCTTGGCCATCACGGGGATGCTGCTGCCGGCATCTCTGTACGCCGCGCAAACTTACAAGATTGGCGCCATCCTGGCCGTTACCGGACCGGCCTCGTTTCTCGGCGGTCCGGAAGCACGCACGCTGGAGATGTTGGTGGATCAAACCAATGCCGCCGGTGGGATCAACGGAAAAGAAATCGAGCTGATCATCAAGGATTCCGGCGGCAATCCGGAAAAGGCGATTTCCTTTGCCAAGCAACTTATCGAAGAAGAGCAGGTTCTCGCGGTCGTCGGACCGGCCACATCCGGGGAAACCCTGAAAATCAAAAAGATTTTCGAACAGGCTGAAACCACGCTGGTTTCATGCGCGGCGGCTGAACTCATCGTCAATCCGGTGGCCCGCTATGTATTCAAAACCCCGCAAAAGGACTCCTTTGCCGCCCAAAAGATTTTCCAGACTATGAAGGATATGGGTATTTCCAAGATCGCCGTCTTGGTTGGCAACACCGGTTTCGGAAAGGCCGGAAAAGCACAGCTTTTGAAAATTGCGCCTGAAATGGGCATCGAAATCGTCGAAGCGGAAGTCTACGATAAACAATCCAAGGACCTGTCGGCCGTTGTGGCCAAAATCAAGGCCAACAAGGATGTCCAGGCGGTGGTCAACTGGTCCATCGTTCCAGCCCAGGCCATTGTGGCCAAGAACATGCGCCAGGCCGGATGGGACGTGCCGCTGTTCCAGAGCCATGGATTCGGCAATATCAAGTATGTCGAAGCCGCCGGTGCGGCTGCGGAAGGTATTGTTTTCCCCTGCGGCCGCCTGCTGGTGGCGGATCAGCTCCCGGATGGCCACCCCCAGAAGGCGTTGCTGGTGAAATACATTGCCGACTATGAGAAGAAATACCAGGAGACCGCTTCCGCATTCGGCGGGTACGCCTACGATGCATTTATTATTCTCAAGTCCGCCATGACAAAAGCGGGCATGGACCGGGCCAAGATTCGTGACGAGATCGAGAAAATCCAGAATCTTCCCGGAACGTCCGGAATTTTCAGCTTTTCACCCCAAGACCACAACGGTCTGGATATCGACTCCTTTGAAATGATAACCGTCAAAGACGGCAAGTTTGTGCCTTATAAAGGGATGTAGACAGACGGTTGGCTTCGGTTAGCTTTAATAGGTCGAAGCCTGATGCGTGGCCTGAAGAGGCCGGTTGTTTCCGGCCTCTTTTTCTCACCCGGCGGTAGGTTTCAAACCCGGTCTTGATGGATAATCTTCGGCGGATCTGATGACAGCGGAACTTTTTGTCCAATACCTGTTTGCCGGCATCACCTATGGCGCGATCTATGCCATCGTGGCCATCGGCTTCAATATCATTTACAACGCCACCGGCATTATCAATTTCGCCCAGGGCGAGTTTGTCATGCTGGGCGGAATGATTTCCATTTCGCTGCTCCCCATGATGCCGCTATGGCTTGCCATCACAACGGCCGTGATGCTCACCATGGTATTCGGCGCTTTCCTGGAGATCTGTTTTATCCGCTGGCTGGAGAATCCCAGCGTTTTGCGGATGATCATCATCACCATCGGCTTGTCCATCCTGACCCGCGAGGCCGCTTTGCATGTTTGGGGGGAATCCATCCGCTCGCTACCGTATTTCATCGGTGATGAAGTGATGACGGTGGCCCTGTTCGGCGCGCGGATATCGCCCCAGGTCCTCTGGGTGATCGGCGCCTGCGGACTGATGGTCATCGGGCTGAATATTTTTTTCCAGACCACGTCGGTGGGACGGGAAATGCGCGCCTGCGCCGCCAACCGCAGGGCGGCCCTGCTTTGCGGGATCAATACCCATAACATGGTGACGCTGTCTTTTATGCTCAGCGCCGGTATCGGGGCGCTGGCCGGATGCGTCATGTCGCCCATTACGTCCACCCAGTACGATATCGGCACGGGGCTGGCGATCAAAGGGTTTACCGTCGCCATTCTGGGCGGGCTCGGCAATGCCATGGCCGCTGTGGGGGCGGGGCTTCTGCTCGGCATCCTCGAAGCCTTTTCAGTATCCGTCGTGCCGCTGGCCTTCAAGGATGCCATTGCCATTGCCATTCTGCTGCTGATCCTTTTTTTCAGGCCCCATGGCCTTTTCGGCTCTCGCACGGCCGCCGGGTTGAAGGAGTTCTGACCATGAAAAAGCTCTTTCCCCTGGCCCTGCTCGTGACCCTGGTCGTTGCCGTCCAGATGATCACCGGATGGACCGATACCCGCTTTTACCTGACCCAGCTGACCATGTCGGCCTATTATGCCCTGCTGATTATCGGACTTTGCCTGGTGATGGGCTATGCCGGCCAGTTATCCCTTGGCCACGCCGGTTTTTTCGCCATTGGCGGGTATGTGTCGGCCGCCCTGACAACCCGGAATCTGGAGGGGATCAAGGATACGGTGCTGATCCGATTGTTTGACGCGCTGGGGCTGCTTGCGGCGGGACAGGACATATACGGCGATTCCCTGCTGGTGGTAACCCCGTGGGCGGCCTGTCTGGCGGCGGTGTTGTGTGCCGGCGTCATTGCCTGGGTGCTCGGGATTCCGGTGCTGAAGCTCAAAGGGCACTACCTGGCCATGGCGACCCTGGGGTTCGGGATCATTGTCTATCGGCTTGTTTTGGCCAGCGAAGTTTTCGGAGAGGCCGACGGCATTTCCGATGTTCCCTCATTTCCCTTGGTGCCCGGACTGACGGTCAGCGGTGATTTTGGCGCCCGGGAGGAAAACTACTACATTGCCTGGGGATTGCTGATCATCGGTTTGGTGCTCCTGCGTAACCTGGTGGACAGCCGTGTCGGACGGGCGCTGCGCTCCATCCATGGCTCGGAGGATGCCGCCGAAGCCAACGGCGTCGACACCGCCCGCTTCAAGCTGAAGGCCTTTGTGATCTCCGCCGTATTCGCCGCCGTGGCCGGTGTTTTTCTGACCCATTACAACGGTGGTATCGGGCCTTCCGAAGCCGGTGTCATGAAATCGGTGCGCTATGTGGCCATCGTTGCCGTGGGCGGCATGGCGCATCTATGGGGTGCCATGGTGATGGGCATCGTGCTCAATTTTCTTTCCCTGCGCGGTGTGTTTGGCTCCTATGACGATGCGGTGTTCGGGTTTATCCTGATTGTCATTATGCTGTTCGCCCCCCGAGGCATTTTGAGTTGGAACTGGCGGGGGTATGCGGCCATCCTTTTGCGTCGCGGCGGCGGGCAAGAGTCTTTGAGGGAGAAGACGGATGGCCTTGCTTGAAATAGCACGCCTGCACAAGAAATTCGGGGGCTTGCATGCCGTGAATGACGTCTCTTTTGACGTTGCCCAAGGCAGCATCAAAGCGGTTATTGGCCCCAATGGCGCCGGAAAGACAACGCTTTTCAACCTGATTGCGGGATCTCTGGCGGCAACATCCGGTCGGGTGCGCTTCAACGGAGTGGAGATCCAGGGCAAGAAGCCCCATCAGATTGCCGCCTGCGGCATCGGCCGAACGTTCCAGAACATCAAGCTTTTCCACGACATGACCGCTCTGGAAAACGTCATGGTAGGCCGTCACCTGCGCAGCCGAGCCGGGCTGGTGGCCTCCATGCTGCACATGCCATGGACATTGAAAGAGGAAATGCAGATCCGGGCCAAATCCATGGAACTGCTGGAACTGCTTGAGATCGAAGCCTATGCGGATGTGGAGGCCACCAGCCTGGCCTTCGGTCAACAGCGGGCCGTCGAGTTTGCCCGGGCTCTGGCGCTGGAGCCGACCCTTTTGTTGCTGGACGAACCGGCGGCCGGACTGAACATGCAGGAAACAGCCGAAGTCAGCAGGCTGATCGCCAGGATTCGGGACTTGGGTATTACCGTCTTGCTTGTGGAGCATGACATGTCGTTGGTCATGGAAATTTCCGATGAAATCGTGGTCCTCAGCTTCGGTCAGAAACTCGCCGAGGACGTACCGTCGGCCATTCAGAACAATACGGAAGTGATCAAGGTGTACCTAGGTGAGTGAGGCACGATGCTGACGATTCGAAATCTCCAGTCCGGTTATGGCAAGCTGAAAGTACTGAAGAATGTCTCCATGCACGTGGCCAAAGGGGAGATCGTGACGATCATCGGGGCCAACGGTGCCGGCAAGACAACGCTTTTGTCCACGATATCCGGCTTGCTCCGGGCGACCACCGGCGAAATCGTGTTTGAGGGACAAAATTTATGTGTTCTGCCGCCCCAGAAAATTCCCGCGCTCGGTTGCGCCCTGGTTCCCGAGGGGCGACAGATTTTCGCCTCGCTGTCTGTGGAGGAGAATTTAATTCTGGGTGGACATCCATTGAAAAAGGCGGGTAAAAAGGAACTGACCCGCCAGTTGGAGCGTCAGTACGCGTTGTTCCCCATTTTAAAAGAGCGCCATGACCAGTACGCCGGAACCCTTTCCGGTGGTGAGCAGCAGATGCTGGCCATGGGAAGAGCGTTGATGTCGAAACCGACCCTGATCATGATGGATGAACCGTCCACAGGGTTGGCGCCGCTGATCGTTCAGGATATATTCAAGGTCATTGTCAAGATGCGCGATGAGGGCAAAACCGTTTTATTGGTGGAGCAGAACGCGCAAACTGCTTTGCAGGTGGCTGACCGGGGATATGTTTTGGAAACCGGAAAGGTGGTTCTTCAGGGCAACGCCCACGAGCTGCTGGAGGATGTAGAGGTCAAGCGCGCCTACCTCGGCAAGGATTATGGTGATTTTTATGACGGAAAATCCTGATGGCAACATTTGTATTCCCGAAGAACGCAGCCAGCTGGTGCTGGAGCGGCTGCAGAGTACCCTGAACCGCGCCTATCGCAATGTGCCGTTTCATCGGCAGCGTTTCGAGGCCATAGGGATCGAACCCTCCGATATTCAGTCGCTCGGGGATATCCAGCGACTGCCCTATACGACCCGCAAGCATCTCAGTGAAAATTATCCTTACGCCCTGTTTGCCGTCCCCCTGCGCGACATTGTCCGCATCCACACGGCCCCGGGAACCAGCGCCAATCCAACCGTCAGCGGCTACACGCGTCAGGATCTGCGGACATGGGAAAGCATCGTGGCCACCGCCTTGCGCAGTTCCGGCGTAACCCCCGACGACATTTTGCAAATCAGTCTGGATCCCGGCCTGGATACATGGGGGCGCGATTACAAAAGCGGCGCCGAATCCCTGGGGGCCAGCGTTATTCCCAACACGCTTCTCTCCATTGAAAAACAGCTGATGGTCATGCGGGATTATCGGCCTTCAGTGCTCGTCACAACACCCTCTTACGCCCGGCAGGTGGCTGTTCATATGGAGCATAAGGGGCTCGACCCGGGTGAATTCAGCCTGAAAAAGCTGATCCTGGTGGGCGAACCGGTGGATGCTGCCCAACGGGATTTCCTGGAGACCAAGCTGGACGTCAGTACCTGGCAGCATTTCGGATTGAGTGAGGTTCCCGGCCCGGCGCTGGCCTATGAATGCGACAATCACGCCTGCCTGCATGTCAACGATGATCATTTCCTGCCGGAAATTATCGACCCGCAAAGCGGCGTTCCTCTGCCGGTGGGTGAAATCGGGGAGTTGGTGCTGACAACGCTGACGACACGGGCCTATCCCCTGATCCGGTTTCGCACCGGCGACATGGCCCGCATCTTGCCGGGTACTTGCGATTGCGATTGCCGATTGGTGCGCATTGAATGGCGGCCGGAACGAAGTGATCGCCTGATCCGCATTCGGGGCGTCAAAGTTCACGAAGAGCAGGTTTTGGCCAGCATCGCAACCGCCCTGGGGGCTGCGCCGCCGCAGTACTGCATGTTTGAAAACAGTTACCGTGGCAAAAAATACCTTGAAATCTGGATTGCGGTCGACGATGTGCTTTTCTCCGACGAAATCAAGATGTTGGAAAACCGTATGAAGAACGTGCGGGATCAGGTCCAGGAAGACACCGGCGTCCCGGTGATCGTCAGGCTTAAAGAACGCACGTCCATTATCGCCGCCAAACTGGCCTGATACCGATTCAGGATCCCCTTTCCGCAAGTGCGGGGGCATCACCGTCGTTGGTGGTGTGGCCCCCATCTGTCCCTGCCTGTTTCGCCATACCATTTTGTACACGCAGTATCAGTCTGTGATTATTATTCATATTTGACTGTCGGGTGCTTTGCGGCTATAAATGTAAGTTGATTCAGCCGCAAGCAGCCATCCGTGTAATGGAAAGATTCCATGGGAAACAACGCCAAATACTTCCAGTTGATCTGGGGGGCGGCCCTGACGGCCGCCGGGGTTGGGGTGCTGGTTATCTTACCCCATCGCATGGAGCAGATCCGGCAGATTCGGCAAGCGGAACCCTATGCGTTCGACATGCTTTTTCTATGGTTTTGTTTTGGCTTGCTGGGGGTTCTGCTGATTGGCGGCGGTTTGCGCAAAATCTATGGTTTTTTCAAAGCACCGGCGGACAGCGGGGCCGGCGCGAACGACCGTGATTAAAATCTTATCCGAGAACGGACGATCCCATGAACCAAAAATCCGAAGGGCTGCGGGTCAAAGAATCCGATGTCCAAGATCTCAAATCCGAGGTCGCCTATCGCGACCAGCTGCAAAGCATTTGCAACAAGATTTATGCGGCATCCGACCTGGATGAGATTCTGATCGATCTCAAAGACGAGATTACCACCCTCTTCGAAGCCCAGCGGGTGACCGTATTCGTTGTGGACGGCAAAACACGTGAACTGGTATCCCGGTTTAAATCCAAAGCCGAGATATCGGAAATCCGCATCCCCATTGCCACACACAGTATCGCCGGGTATACCGCCAGCAAGCAGGCACCGTTGAACATCCGCGATGTCTATGATGAGAGAGAACTGCGCAAAGTCAGCGCCGATTTAAAATTCGATCGCAGCTGGGATATGAAAACCGGTTTTCGCACCCGCCAGGTGTTGGCCTATCCCATCGTTTTCAAGAAGTTTCTGCTGGGAGTCCTGCAGCTGATCAATCGCAAGAACGAAGGCCCCTTCACGGATGAAGACGAACAATCGGCTGCCAAAGTGGCTGAGATCATCGGTATCGCGGTCTACAATCAGAAGCGGATTGCCAAAAGCCGTCCCCATCGTTTCAGCTACCTGATCGACAATCATTTCCTGACCCAGAAAGAACTGGACAAATCCATTGCCGATGCCCGGCGTCAGAAGATGCCCATCGAGCAGGTCCTGATGCGGGATCTCAATATTCCCAAAAAGGATATCGGCAAATCCCTCTCCCAGTATTTTGGGGTGCCCTACATCGAATTTTTCCGGAACGCCCAGGTCCCGGGAGCGCTGATGCAGGGGTTGCGCATTCCCTTTCTGGAGCGCAATTTCTGGGTGCCCCTGCGCACCGAAGGCAGCAAAGTCATCATTGCCATCGACAACCCCCAGGATTTGGCCAAGATCGACGAAATCAAGGCCTTGTTCCCCGGGCGTGAACTGGGATTCTTTGTGGCGTTGCGCCCCGATATTCTGAACTTTATCAAACTGTTCACCCAAAGCGACCAGAATCTCGAAGGGATCGATGAAATCCTGGCGGACATGAAGGCGGAAGAGGCCGCGGTCGACGAGGCCGAAGCCATGGTCGGTGAGGAAGACAGCGCGGTCGTTAAACTGGTCAACAAGATCATTATGGATGCTTACAGCCGCGGTGCCTCGGATATCCATATCGAACCCTATCCCGGACGGCAGGAAACCGAAGTGCGCATCCGGGTGGACGGTGCCTGCACCATCTACCAGAAAATACCTTTTCAGTTGCGCAATGCGGTTTTGTCGCGGGTTAAAATCATGGCCGACCTGGATATTGCCGAACGCCGCAAACCCCAGGATGGTAAAATCAGGTTCAAGAAATACGGCGGCAAAGATATTGAACTGCGTGTCGCCACCGTACCGACCCAGGGGGGTATGGAAGATGTCGTGCTGCGCATCCTGGCGGCCGGCGAACCCATTCCTCTGGAGCGGATGGGATTTTCCCACCGCAACTATGACAAATTCGTCGATTCCATTACCAAACCCTATGGGATCATTTTTGTTTGCGGGCCCACCGGTTCCGGTAAAACCACGACCCTGCATTCGGCCCTGAGCTATATCAACAAAACCGACACGAAAATATGGACGGCGGAAGATCCTGTCGAAATCACCCAGCGAGGCCTGCGGCAGGTACAGGTCAAACCGATGATCGGGTTTGATTTTGCGGCGGCCATGCGGTCCTTCCTGCGTGCCGACCCGGATGTCATCATGGTGGGTGAGATGCGGGACCAGGAGACCACGCACATCGGTATCGAAGCCTCGCTGACCGGCCATCTGGTGCTCTCGACCCTGCACACCAACAATGCCCCCGAAAGCATCACCCGTTTGCTTGACATGGGCATGGATCCGTTTAATTTCGCCGACGCCATTCTCTGCATCCTTGCCCAGCGTCTGGTCCGCACCCTTTGCCGGGAATGCAAAAAAACGTATGTCCCAACTCAGAGACAGTACGACGAACTCGTGCGCGAATATGGAAAAGAGGCCTTTGAAGACCATGTAAAAATTCCCTACAATGACGACCTCAAACTCTACAAACCGGTAGGGTGCGAGGCATGCAATAACGGCGGCTATCTGGGACGCATGGGGATTCACGAATTGTTGACCGGAACCGATGAGCTCAAACAACTTATCCAGAACAAAGCGAGGGTCGAAGCGATTCGCGAACAGGCGTTAAAAGACGGCATGACCACCCTTAAACAAGACGGTGTGGCCAAAATATTCGGCGGCAATTGTGACCTGTTGCAGGTGCGCAAGGTCACCATAAAATAGTGTGGCGTATGCCTGCTCGTACAATGCAATATGATGGCATTGGTGCCCGACACGTCTATCCATCCTATCCGTCATCGTCTAATCCGCTGTGATTCGAATGTGTTGACTGCATTAAATTTCCATAAAGTTCGAAAGGGATCGGCCGATATATAGCTTGGTACCTTTACCAGTCCATCTCCAGCCGGTCGCCAATCCAGATAAGGTGAGGAATGGCAGACGTGCGTAATCGGCCCCAAAGGGGACGGTTGACGAAAACTTCCTGAAGCGCCGATTACGGTCGTGATGCCAGCAGAACCATGAACGATCAAGAACGCCTGTACAACAGTCGGCTTACCCGAATCTACCTGGAGTACCTGGAGACCCATTACCCGGGTGTCGATGTCGAGAGGCTGTTGAACTATGCCGGCATGACGCGGTTGGAGGTGGACGATCCGGCCCACTGGTTCACCCAGAATCAGGTCGATCGCTTTCATGAGATCCTCGAAAAAGAAACCGGCGACGAAACGATTTCCCGCCAAGTCGGCCGTTATGCCACTTCCTCGGAAGGCATCGGCCTTGTCAAGCGGCATGCGTTGGGTTTCATCAATCCTGACAAGATTTATGCGCTGACCGGAAAACTCATGCCGCTATTGACGCGCGGTGCCGAAATCAAGGCCCGACGCATGGGTTCCGCCAGGATGGAAATCATTGCCACGCCGTATCCCGGGGTCCGGGAAAAGCCCTACCAGTGCGAAAACCGGATCGGGTCGTTCGAATCGGTTGCCATGCACTTTTCCAATCAGTATGCCCGGGTGGAGCACCCGACCTGTTTCCACCGGGGTGATGATAGCTGCCGCTATGTCATCTCCTGGGAAAAAATGCCGCACATGCGGTGGCAAACGATTCGGAACGTCAATCTTCTTCTCGATATCCTCGTATCGGTTTTTCTGCTGATCCGGCTGCCGAACGTAATCGGCCTTGCCGCCGTACTGGGCCTGGCTTTGAAAACAGTCCTGATCACGGCCTACAAACTCCAATTGGAGAAGAGGGAACTGACCCGCACGGTCGCCGCCCAGGGCAATGCCGCCCAGGAGCATATACAAGAGATCAATACCCGCTACAGCAATACTTTGCTCATTCAGGAAATCGGAAAAGCCACGGCGATGCTGCGCACCAAAACGGAACTTGTGGCCGCTGTGCTAGGTATCATGCAGAAGCGGCTGGCGTTCGATCGGGGGTCCATTTTACTTTCCAGCAGTGACGGCCAACACCTTGATTACATTGCCGGCTATGGCTTTGGCGAAGAGCATGAAGCCATCTTGCGGCAAATCCGCTTCAATCTGGGCAATGCCGTTTCCCGAGGCATTTTTGTGCGCAGCTTTCACGACCAGAAGCCCCTGATTGTCAAGGACATGAGTTCCATCAAAGATCAGTTTTCTAAGCGAAGCCAGGCGCTGCTGCAGACGATCAAGGCCCGATCCCTTATTTGCGTGCCCATCGTATACGAGGACAAAGCCCTGGGGATTGTCGCCGTCGACAACATCAACTCCAAAGCCAAACTGACCCAGAGTGATCTGAACCTCATCATGGGGATGGCATCGCAAATTGCGGTGGGACTCAATAATGCCGAATCCTTTCAGCGTGTCCAGAAGAGTGAGGAAAAATACCGGGACATCTTCGAGAATGTCTCCGATTTTTTATATTTTCACGATCTGGAAGGGCACCTCATCGAGTGCAATCAATCCTTCCGGAACGTATCCGGATACAGCGATGACGAACTTTCCCGCAAGCCTCTCAAAGAATTGATTCCGGAGCGGTATCGCGACGAATTCGATATCTATCTCGAGACCATCAAACGCATGGACCAGGCGGAAGGATCGATGCGGCTGATTAAAAAGGATGGCTCCGAATTCATGATCGAATACAAAAACTCCATGGTTTATGAACAGGAGCAACCCATCGGTATCCGGGGGTCGGCGCGGGACGTTACCGAGCGCTGGCTGGCCAGGAAGGAAAAAAGGGGGCTGGAAAAGAAACTGGAGCACGCCCAGAAGATGGAAGCCATCGGCACACTGGCCGGGGGCGTGGCCCACGATCTCAACAACATCCTCGGCGGCATTGTGAGCTATCCCGATCTGCTGCTGATGGATCTGCCTCCCAACAGCCACCTGAGGGAGCCGATTCAGACGATTCGTGATTCCGGCAAAAAAGCAGCGGCGATTGTCCAGGATCTGCTCACCATGGCCCGCCGGGGTGTGGCTGTAACGGAAGTCGTCCGACTGAACGAGGTCATTTCAGACTACCTGATATCCCCCGAACATAAAAAGATCGCGTCCTATCATCCCGACGTTCGCATTCACCAGCAGTTGAGTGCCCATTTGCTGAATACCAAGGGATCGCCTATTCACCTGGCCAAGACGGTCATGAACCTGGTGTCCAATGCGGTCGAAGCCATGCCGTCCGGGGGCACGCTGTCGATTCGCACCGCAAACCGCTATATCGACAAGCCGATTCATGGGTACGACATTGTCGAGGAGGGTGATTATGTCGTTCTTGAAATTGCCGACAACGGTATCGGGATATCGGATGAGGATCAGAAGCGGATATTCGAACCGTTCTACACCAAAAAGAAAATGGGGCGTAGCGGAACCGGCCTTGGCATGTCGTTGGTCTGGGCTACGGTGATGGACCACAAAGGCTATATCGATGTTGTCAGCCGCAGGGGATCCGGAACGACGTTTACCCTGTATTTCCCGGCGACCCGCGAAAAAAGAGCCGGCGCCGAAAATGAACGGTCCGTGGAGGATTTCATGGGCCGCGGCGAATGCATCCTGGTGGTTGACGATGTCGGCGAGCAGCGCCAAATCGCTTCCGGCATCCTGCGTCGACTGGGCTATGAGGTCACCACGGTGGCCAGTGGCGAAGACGCGGTGGCCTGGGCCCGCAATCAACGCCCGGATCTGGTCATTCTGGATATGATCATGGACCCCGGTATGGACGGGCTCGAAACCTACCGACAGCTTCTAAAAATCAATGACCAGCAGAAAGCCATCATCGCCAGCGGGTTTTCCGAATCCGAAAAGGTGCAAAAGGCGCTGAAGATCGGTGCGGGGGCCTATATCAAAAAACCCTATCTCTTCGACAAAATCGGCATGGCCGTCAGGGCCGAACTGGATCGATAGGGATGAAGGTTGGCTATACGCCTTCCAGAGCCTTGTGAAAGCGCTCCAGTTGCTGGCGGTAGTAATCTTGGTTGTCGCCGGCCTTTTCCAACGCGCGTTGTTCATAACGGATGGCGGCGGCGATGTCGCCGTTGACGAAATAGCTCTCTGCCAGGGTGTCCAGAATGTGGGCGCTGTCGTCCAGGGCCGCGGCCTGCAGCGCCAGCATCAGGGCCCGTTCCGGGCGGCGAACCGTTTGGTCTTCGCAGGTGGCATACAGCCAGGCCAGATTGTTCAGCACCTGGGCGTTGTCCGGGGCCAGAGTCAATGATTGCTCGTAGGCCGCGGCCGCCTCGTCAAAAGCGTTCTGGCTGTACTTCAAATCCCCCAGAAGGCTGTACAACTCCGGGTTGTCCGGTGCATCGCTGATTTCCTGCTGCAGGATCTCTTCCAGGAAGCGGGTGCCGATGTGGTCGCCGGCGCGACCGTAATTGAGTTGATAGCCGATTCCCCCCATCAACAGCATGCCCGCCAAAAACAGGGCCAGACTCAAGCGCACTTTACGGTTGTGGCGATCGATCCATTGGCGGTCGCCCTCGCATTTCAGCAGGTAGTCGATGCGCTCGCGGATACTGTAGTGATGCCAGTTGGGCTTGTCCGGCGACTGGCTGCTGGTGGCGGCAATTTTTTGAAAGGTCGTGATCATGGGGATGGCCGTATCAAACAGGCGGTAGACAAAAATATCGGCCTGGCGCTCGAAAGAGCGCATGAAATAGCCGAACAGGAAACGGAAATAGATCAGGAAAATCGAGAGAAAAACCAGGCTGAAAAGGATGGATATGACCGTGGACTGATCCAGGCCGAGATTCAGGATGGCCTGGTAGAACGGCCGGGCAAAGAAAAGTAAAAAAATGGTCAGGTCGTTGATCGCGAAGGTGATCAACATGAAACCGGCCAAAAAGACAATATAGTAGAGGAGGTGGTGGTTTTTGACATGACCGATTTCATGGGCGATGACCGCATCGATTTCATTCGGCGTCAGCGATTGCAGCAGCGCTTTGGTGACCAGGATATAGCGGAACTTGCGGGCGATGCCCATGACGCCGGCCGTGAGCATGCGGCCGCCGAAGATGGGCCAGTAGACAATGTTGCGGTAGCCGATGCCGGCTCGCCGGCAGAGTTCGCGGATGCGCTCGCGGTGGAAGCCGGGCTCGAGCGGATAGCAGCCCCAGAGCCGCTGGATGACCAGGGGTGCGAAAACCGCCACTACCACGAGAAACGCCAGGAAATAAGCGACCTCCCCCTCGGTGCTGGACAGGATCCGTTTGGGGGCCTCGAAGGGCAGGGCAAGGATAATGTCGGCGATCAGCGACACCAGGATCCAGGGGATGAGGATCGGCACCGACATGCGCCAGTTGGAGATGACATAGCCGCTGCGGGAAAGATCGCTGCCATACAGCCGCCGGTAGCTCGGGTAGGCCTGGTACCAGACGATGGTCAGAATGCAGAGGAGCAAAAAGAGAAAAACCAGCGCCATGAGGGTCGGCAGCATCCGGAAAAGTGCCCAGTGATCCACATGGGAGGGAAGGCCCAGGCCATGGATGACAACCGCGAAAAGCGCAATCGCCATGATGGACTGGCGGGTCAGCAGGCTGCTGTGGCGATCATCCGCCCGGAAGGCATCGATCTGATCCAGGGTTGCGCCCAGGCGCAGGAAGAACCAGCGGGAAAGGGCCGCAAAGCCGAGGATGGCGGCAAGGGCCAGACCCCACGCCTCCCAGGCGGACAGGGCGGGGGTGTCCGTGGGCTGATAAATGGCAAAAATCAGGATGCCGATGATCAGATAGATGAAATTGGCAAACATAGGCGGCGAGTCGTCAGGTTTTCCGCGAAGCCGGTGACGGCTTGGGGGCGCGGTAGTAGCGGTCTTTTTCGCTGTAGATGCAGCCGCAGTACTGCTGGCGGTACATCCCCAGGGCTTTGGACTGGTCGATCCCCTGGCGCCAGCCCGTGCGGAAATCCCGGTAGAAAAAGGCGACCCCGGTTTCCCGGGCAACGGATTCGCCCATGGCCTGGATCATATCGTGTTTCTGGAAACGGCTGTAGAGCAGCGTGCTGGTAAAGGCATCGAACTTGCCCTTGCGGGCGATCATGGCCGCGGACCGCAGCCGGTCGTGGTAGCAATAGCGGCAGCGCTCTTTTTCGCGGAAGGCCGCATTGCGGAGAAACCCCTCCAGGTCGTAGCCCTCCTGTACAATCACCCGCAGATCCTGCCGGGCGGCAAAGGCCTCCAACGTTTCCTGCCGCTTCAGGCACTCGGTGTAGGGATGAATGTTGTGGCGGTAAAAGAAGCTCATCACCTCGTGGCCTTCATCCCGGAGGACCTCGAGGGGATAGATGGTGCAGGGCCCGCAGCAGCTGTGCAAAAGGATTTTCACTGGCGTTCTCCGAATATGGCGGTGCCGATCCTCACAAGGGTGGCGCCTTCCTGGATGGCGGCTTCAAAGTCGCCGGTCATGCCCATGGACAGTTCCGCCATGGATACCCCCGGCAGGGCTTCGGACGCGATGCGGGCCCGTAGCTCCCGCAGTTGGCGGAAATAGGGGCGCACCTTTTCCGGGGCATTGAAATAGGGCGGCAGCGTCATCAGGCCCTTGATGGCCAGGTGGTCCAACTGCCCGGCCTCCCGTACGAGGGCCAGGGCCTCCTCCGCGTACACCCCGGACTTGCTGGCCTCCTTGCCCGTGTTGACCTGGATCAGGATGTCCTGGACTTTGTCATGTTTGGCCGCCTGGCGGTCCAGCTCGCGGGCCAGCTTGATGGAATCCACCGAATGGATCAGGTCGAACAGGCGCACGGCATATTTGGCCTTGTTGCTCTGGAGGTGACCGATAAAGTGCCAGGTGAGGTCCAGATCCGCCAGGGCCTCGACCTTTTCCCGTGATTCCTGGATGTAGTTTTCGCCCATAACGGTCAGGCCGGCCTCGGCCGCCCGGCGCACCATCTCCGCCGGCATGGTCTTGCTGACCGCCACCAGGCGGACGGACTCCGGCTGGCGCCCGGCGTCCAGAGCCGCCGTGCGGATGCGCTCAAGTACAGATTCAATTCGCGTTTTCACAATCCAGTCTCCACTCCAATATGTTAATGATGCGATCCGGGTTCAAGGCCCATGATGCCTTCCCGGATGAGAATTTCAATCACCTCGCACACCGGCAGCCCGACCACATTGGAATAGGAGCCGTTGATGCGCCGCACCAGGAAGGTGCCCATGCCCTGGATGGCATAGGCCCCGGCCTTGTCAAAAGGCTCGCCGGTCTGGATATACCAGGCGATCTCACTTTCCGAGAGATCCTTGAAGGTCACGTCGGTCCGCACTGCATCGGTAAAGGCGGCATTGTCGGCCTGCCGGCAGATGCAGAACCCCGTATAGACCTGATGGGTTTTGCCGGAAAGCCGGGCCAGCATGCGGCGGGCCTCTTCCGTGGACCCGGGTTTGCCCAGCAGTCGGCTGCCCGAAGCCACGATGGTGTCAGCCCCGATCACCCAGGCCTCGGGATAACGGCGGGCCACGTCATGGGCCTTGCCCTCGGCCAGGGCGCGCACATAGGGATCCGGCGCGTCCAGGGGGACGGCCGCCTCGTCAAAGGGGCTGGGAATCACCTTGAACCGCAAGCCGGCCTGCTCCAGCAGGTATTTCCGTCGCGGGGACTGGGAGGCCAGGATCAGTTCGACATTGGTGACGCCGTTGGTCATGTGGGCTCCAGGTTGTGGTTGCAAGTCAAAGGTCAATCGACTAAAAATAAGATCTATCTCAATATTTTGAAGGGCCTGTTTGCCCGATTATTTCATGAAATATTCGGGTTAGGCAGTGCCCATTCATAAATGGTAGATTTAGATTCCAGGCAAGGCCCGAGCGCGTTTTCAACCGGAGGAATAGTCCGCTATTTCGAGGATTGAAAACGCGTGAGAACGCCGCCAGGGCACGAAAGATGCCATCTATGAATGGGCATTAGGTCGTGTCCGTCCAGAGATGCCATTTATGAATGGACACTAGGTAACAGATGGGTGGGTGCTTGACAAGGTACCATTCCCACCCTGACTTTCTTTAAAATTCGGTAGGAGTGTCGAGCGCAATAATGCAAGCATTCTGGATCATCGGTTACGGAAAAGTGGGGCGTCGGGCCCTGGAAAGACTTCAGCGCAAGTATGCCGAGGCCGTTTTCACCGTGGTCGATCCGCGGATAGGGGATGACCCGGATGAGGCCGGGAGCGTGCGCTGGATAAAGGAAGACGGGGTGCGCTTTTTACTGGATCGGCTTACGGCAACGGACAGCGGGGATTCGCCGTGGATCGTTCCGGCCGTGCCCTTTCATCTGGCCTATGAATGGCTGGCGGCCCGGTTGGGGGAGAGCGGCACAATCGCCCCCCGTGCCGTGCCGGAAAAGCTGGGCCGGCAGCTCCCCAATGCCGTTATCGGCCCGGAAGGGCAGGTCTTCATCAGCCTGGCGGATTTCATCTGCCCGGACAACTGCATCGAGCCGAAGAAGAAATGCCCGGCCACCGGCAAACCGCGCCCCTATGAGCTTTATGACCATCTGGCGTGCCTGCCGTCCGGGGATTACCGCCCCCTGGTCATTCGCAGTTTTCAGCTGGCCCCCGGCGTGGGCGGGTACAGAGGTGATCAACTGATCGACGCGCTCGGCCAGGTCCGCCGGCAGCCCGGCGACTACCTCATGAGCACGGCCAGCAAATGCCACGGCGTCATGCATGCCTTCGGATATCAACGGTCTGATTTTCTTGACAGTTAGCGGGATTCCCGTTAAAAAGCAGTCCATCATTCCTGAACTGCCCGGGTGGCGGAATAGGTAGACGCAAGGGACTTAAAATCCCTCGGTGTAATACACCGTGCCGGTTCGATTCCGGCCCCGGGCACCAAATAATCCAGATAGTTAAGAATCCACGCCTTCATTTGATACCTTCAGCATTTTTGTTTTTACAAAATTGGATCGCCATCTTTTTAGCCAGAGGTCAAATATAGACTTGACCCCTCATTGTACACAGGTCTCAAATATGAACAGATTATTGGTTTGGCCAACCTAAGCTTTTTCCATGAAAACAGTTTCCACTGGATAAATGACAAATGTGAATCCTATTATTTGCATCGATTAGGAGGGTGTAATGAACCAAAGAACACACACGTGGCTTGCGATAAGGGCGATTGCTTTGTTGGAGGATTCTGGCGGCCCGCCGGGGCTCATCAAGATACTTAAAAGAAATGTGAAGGGCGCCGCCATTGGAAGCTGGATACCTGATTTGCAGGATTCCAAAAAGGGCAGCGGGGATATCGATAACCATGTCCTGAAAATGAAGCCTTACAACGGACCCAATAAATCCAGGTTTGTTAAGAACAAGGCGGATTTATTCCGAGATTTGGGCCCGGAACGCAAGGTGTGCGCATTTCTGGATGACCGGGGTGCTATGCTGGATTCTGACTGGTGGAATAAGCCCTATAAGGCCGAGCCGAGCCCGGGGCAACACCTTGCCAATCGGTCGATGGCCTTGACAACAACCCTGGTCGATCAGTTGATCCTAGGAGATAAAACGGTAGCCGCCCTCGTACCGGGCACGGTTAGGTTTGCCAACAAGCTTGATGACAATGCCCGATCACGCATGGCCGAAGTTTCCACCTATTGTTTCATGCTCAGTCATTTTGCCGCGGACTCGTGCCAGCCCTGCCACTGTGATGCCCGCAAATTATCAGGTTACAGCAACGGCCTGCACAAAGAAATGGAAGCGGACTGGTCCAAGATCGTTGGAACGTACTTTGATAAGAAAAAATACCTGCAAAACAACGATTCCCCTAATAAGATACTGAACAAAGCCCGCGAAGTTGATGCCAAATTCAATATCCAGTTTTCAAACAATGTTCCTGACTTGCGCGCCAGGGATGCCTGGGTGGAAATCATCAACATCTGTAGAGCCTCTTTTGCCGTGGCCTCGGTCCTGGTCCCACCCATCGCCATTTCGTATAAATCCCAAAAGAAAACGACTTTCGCCAAGGTTTTCGAAGGGGCTGCAGGCGCCCACGAGCTGCGCACCGATTTCAACCGCATGGTAATGCACGATGCCGTCTTGAATATCGCCATTCTCTGGAAAAACCTCTGGACCAAATTTGATTAGGAGGGCAGGGTAAAAGCGTGCCCTCCTGATGCGATATTCCCATGTCACGTCAATTGGGGATAGAATATCCTGGTGCTTGGTATCATGTGATGAACCGTGGGCAGCGGTTTGAATCCATTTATTCCGATGCGCACGATTATGGGCTGTTTATCGATCTTCTAATCGAGATATCTGAGATGTGGAACGCGCAGATCGCGGCCTATTGCCTGATGACCAACCATTATCATCTCATTGTGCAGACCCCTGATGGCACCCTATCCAGATGCAAGAGGCACCTCAACAGCCTGTATACCCAGCGATTCAACCGCAGGCATGGATATGACGGGCCTCTTTTCCAAGGGCGGTATAAATCGACGCTCGCTTCCGATGACAGCTACCTGCTTCAGCTGGTAAGATATATTCATCGAAATCCACTACGTGCTGGGATGGTGCGTCGTGAGATGTGGAAATACCCTTGGAGCAGTTACAAAGGTTATCTGTCAGCACAGTGAGTAGCATCGTTCAAAAAACGGCCCGTCTGAAAACAACAGATTAAAATAGTAATAAAGACATTAAAACATAGAGAAAAATATTTGGATCGCCATCTTCTTAATCAAAGCTCAAATGTTGACTTGACCCCTAATTGCACACAAGACCCGCAAATCTTGCTGGACGGCAATCCTTCAGGTTTTATCCATTAATTATAGCTACATTATCTTTCTAATTGGTAAGTGGCTTCGACTGCATTTAAGGTAAATGCATTTTTCTCTAACTCTGCTTCATAAATCTTTAATTTTGTAATATGTGGAAAAATGTAGATTAATATCAACAAAATAACACTCATAAACACTAGCCATACGTAATTTTTTTCGCTTATTTTATTTCTCAAGAATATAATATTTAAAAATATGAAATACATTATTCCGGAAACTAAAAAAATGTATTCAATATTTGAATAATTATTTTTAGAAGCCTTCATGTTTTCTAATCGACGTAAATTTCGATTAATTTTACGATGAGATGAGCCTAATTCTAAACATTTTTCATAGTCATAAATTGATTGTTTATAATCCTTTATTTTTGAATATAAAAATCCCCTTAGGGAATAGGTATCTATAAGGTCATCATTAGATACTACATTTTTATATTTGTTGTTTACTTTTATTATTCTATTAAGCTCATTAATAGCATCATAGAATAATTCATCTTCGTTTGTTTGACTGCCCAATAAAGTATATAACCTCGCCAACATGTAGTAAGCTTGCCACAAATCTTCTCTTGAATTGCCAGCAAAAGTGAAGCACTTTTCTGCTGAAAAGAAATCATTTTCATAAAAATATACCAAACCTAAATTTAAATGAGCCTTATAAAGATTGGGATCAATCTGAATAGCTCTCTTAAAATGAATTTTAGCTTCACTATATTTCTCTTGCCTAAAGTATATAACTCCAATATTCATTCTAGTTGATGCGCTTCTTTCTTCAGTAATATTTTCATTGAGCAATTTTACAGCCAATTCATAATTTCCATTTAGAGCCTCAATTACACCAATATTTGAGGCGACAATTTTTGATTTAGGAAATATTTTCTTGGCTTTTAAAGCGTATTTTTCAGCTCTTTCAAAATTTTTCATTTCCATATTCACCAGCACTAAGTTGTTATAAGCTTCTATGCAATTTTCGTTATTATTGACTGCTAACTCGAAATATTTATCAGCCTCAGAGTAATTCTTCATTTCTAGATATAACAACCCAAGATTGTACAACGCAATATAAAAATCTTTACGCTTACGCAAGGCCGATAATAGAAATCTTTCGGATTCACTATAATTTTTTACGTCTTTTTTTTGAATAAATGTAACTCCAATATTTACAAGTGCCTCTACAAATCCTGGGTCAATCTCTAAGGCTTTTTTATACTGTATTACTGCAAGGTCATAGTTTTTTGAGTTGTGCAAAATCCATCCTTGACAGAAATACCCATAAGATGATTTAGGTGATAAAGAGATAATTTCTTTACGTAAATATTCTTTTTTTACAGCCTCATTTGTTTCACATGAATCAATAAATAGTTGTTTGATATATTCACTACTTGGGTCATCTGCAAAGACAATTGATGAGAAACTAATTAACATAACCAGGGACAATATATTTATAATAAAATATTGTTTCATTGTAGTTTCTCCGAATTTAGATTGGACAAAAGAAGCTACCTTAATTTTCATAACTAAAGATGGCCAACTAAGGACGCATCTTAATTATTCGCACAACCATCAGAAGGCCCCAAATGGCCCCGGGGCAATGACCTGTCGTCAATAGAGAAGAGGGTATCTCGTCACCTAATTTGCATTTGCTCTTATACAGAGGTAAATCCCTACGGCTTACTATCAAGACTTATCTTCATCCGCTATCTTTTCAATGACCTTTGCAATACTGCTCTGCAAAAGCTTTTTCCACAGATCTTCAAGGCTCTCCCGCAGGACCGGCAGGGGAATGTTCAAACCCTTACGGAGCTGCTGCAAATCATCCAGCGAGAATTTTTCACCTGCGGAGAGTTGGTTGCCGATCAGTTGCAAGGTGGGGAGCAGGGACTTCTGAAGGTCGGTCAGGTGGTTGATCAAGCCCGCTTCAACGGCTTCGGATTTGATGCGCCTGAATACCGCCTCCCAGGGAATTTTACCGGCCAGTCCGATCAGGAGTTCCAGTGACCGGGAGGCGTCGTCCTCGTCATTGATATCCGCAATCATATCTTCCAGATCTTCGAAGGTTCGACCGTCATGCTTGGCCGTGTAGGTTATTTTCAGCTTGTCGAGCATGGTTCCGGCAAACGCGCTTATCTTTTGTACCATCGTACGGCGCAACGCACTTTTGACCAGCGTGTCGTTTGCGGCCCGCATGTCGGCCTCTTCGAGGGCGATCAAAGCGGTTTTGCGGACAGGCTGCCAGTTCAGCCAAACGCCGCCAAATTTTAATAGGCCTGCGATCTCACGCATGAAAGAGCCTTTTGGATAGAACCCTTCATTCTCGGCAATGAGGTTCCAGCTGGCTTGCAGGAGAGGCGGGAAACTCAAGCCCTCTGCGGGGATTTCGAAAGGTTCATTAGGGCGTTTCGCCAGAGCGTAGCGGAGCGCCATCACGTCGGGGAAATGGTCGCCAATCAGACCCGCCAGGTTGTCGGTGACATGGTCCAGCAAATAGCGATTGGGGTCGTCCTCCAGCATCAGAAGATGCGCCCCAAACAAGCCATATATGGGATTCTGGAATTTTTCCTGGAGCAGAAGTTCGAGCTCTTGGCGATTAATGGTGGCACGGCCGTGCCGCAGCGCATAGCGCGCAATTTCCGTTAGGCGGAAATATTGATCGTCTGCCTGGAAATGCTCCCCCAATGGGGCCATCATTACGGACCGGTTTTCAAGGTTCGGGATTCCCGGGGCCTCAAGATCGTTGGGGAAATCGACATGGATAAACACCTGGGTTTGCCAGCCCGGCACCGCCATTATCGGCATGGCGGTTTCGGTGTTGTTCGCCGATCTGTGGATCAGCGCATAGCGTCCCGGCTGCAATGCCAGATTCAACAGGGCGAACCCGGCATCCGGCTTATGGAGAGCCTTCGCGTCACAGTCCAGGAGTAAATGCCCGTTCGGGTCTGTCAACCGGAAGCCCTTGAAAGAAAGGCGGTAGTCATCCTGGACGTTTGAAGGTTCGCCGGCCTGGCGAAAACTGGCGTCCGAAGGATCGCGCACGCTGAGCAGTACGGATGCCCCTGTCCCCAACCCGGCATCATGCGGCGCCTCTTTCGTTGCCGTCATGAGGGCATCCTGATGGTATTCGTGGGTTGTCGAGGTCCCGTTCAACGGGATGGGCGATTCGAAAAAAAGGGTGTCCATCGGCACTTCAAAGGGGTGGGCATTCGGCTCGACTTCGAAAAGTTCCTCGTTTTGGGCATTGCCCGCCCGTGCCCGCGCTTTATATATCCCGGGCTTGAGATCGGCCTTGAGCATGCCGTAGCCGCGGTTGATAACCCGGAAGCTGCCGTCGACAATTTCCAGCTCGCCCTGCCGATCATCGATCCTGACGGTTACCGTCGTTTTAGAGTTCGACATCGTTGCCTCCCGCCAGAAATTTGCGCTTTAAAATCCCCTCCGGCGTATGCGCCACGGCCATGCAGAACGTGGACGGCAGAGGCACGACAAAAATCCCGTCGACGATCGGGAAAGTACTTTTCCCGCCGCCCGTGCGTTCAATGCCGGCCTCGCTGGCGTTTATGGATACACGGGCCACAACGTCAAAATCCGAATCGATGATCTCGAAGCTGCTGCCGTTCTGCAGCCGGTTCAGCTTGAAGCGCTGTTCCACATCGGTGGGCCCGGAGCGTTTGAACCTGATTTCGCCGTTGGACGGGATGATCACTTCCGGAGGATCGGCCGGATCCTTGCCGCAAATGGCCTCCCAGTTTTCTTCCAGATAGCCTTTGATCGCCTGGCAGGTTACATCCGGGCTGTCCGGATCGGCATGCTCGAGCGCCTTGAGGAAGGCATGCGTCAGCAGACCATGCACCTCGTTGCCGCGCGACGGGATGGCGCGCTCCTGGGCTTTGCCGCCCCGCGGCGCGGCATAGAGCTCCAACAGCCTCGCAACGCCGGTCATGCCAATATCCGTGGGTTTGCGGAGCGGCGGTGTAAACGGGGTTTTGGTCAACTCCGCATCGCGGCAGCAGTCCATGATCAGCACGATTTCGTCGAAGAGGGCATGGTCTTTGGCAAACTGGGCAAAATAGGTTCCGTAGATGTTCCAGGCCAGGATACGGCTCGAATTGGCGACATACAGCGCGGCATGGGCGGTCCGCTCGTATTTTTCACTGAATCCATGGCCGGAAAAGTAGAGATAGAGCCGCCCCTCGGAGCGGCGTATATAATCCGACTTGTCCGGCTCACCCACGATCCCCATGAACGCGTCAAGAAAATGCTGAAACACGGGGGGCATGTCCTGTCCGGGTTGAAGTTCATGAGATCCTTCGTCGGTGACGATGCAGGTAACATTGGCCGGATCCAACCCGCCGCCCGTCTTCGAAAGCAGCCACTTCTCCATGAGCGTTACGTCTTTCAAAGGACCGTTCAGCTCGGGAAGGTTTTCGTCCGCATAGCGGCTGATACCCACCAATATCGCATAGTCGTCTTGTGCCATGGTCGTTTCTCACGCGTACCCGTGTTGAAGAATATGGGCCACACTCTGCTTGGTGAGGTCGTCCTGATCGTCGAAATCGCCGTGGCGCTCACCGTCGGAATTAAGCCCGTCCCCCGCCATGCTGGGCGACCATATCAAACTGTTGGGATAGCGGTCATAGAAGACCTTGCAGGCCTCGATGCTCGGGAAATCGTCGTCGTTGTAGATCTCCTTGCGATCGAGATAGCGCGCCATGCCCACCAGGGGCTCGTCGGGTTCGTTTTCCAGAAGCCCCGATACGAAATACAAAAGGGAGCTGGGATAAATGATGGGGACCAGTTGATCGCTCGCCTCGCGTTCGTCTTCCATGCCGAACTGCCGGAAATTGCGGATACGGCTGCCGTGCTCGGCTATGGTTGCGGCCAAAAGGTGATGGGTAGCGGCCGGTGCTTCAAAAATAACATCGAATTGCATCGACGGCAGGAGATCCGCGGCGGCTTTGAGGAGGTAGCAGATATAAATGGCCCCGGTGCTGTGTCCCACCAGTGTGATCCTGGGCGGGGTGGCGTTACCGCTGAGTTGACCTTTCAGTTCCGAAAGAAAGGCCGTCCCGCCATGCTCCAATCCGGGCCGGAAGGCATCGGCGGTATCGCCCTTCATCAAATCCCACCAGCCCCGCCGGCCGATCTTGTCGATATAGAGCTCCCGGAGCACTTCTTCCACCACCGTGACATAGAGCCCGTGGGCGCGGCCCTTGCGAAACCGCTTGATCACACGGATAACGATGGCGGCCACTGATTTGGCGACCCGCAACCAACTGATTGGCCCGAAGCCCTTCGTAGTTGTGGATGAGGATTTGAAAAGCCGGCCGGCCGCTTCCTTGCTCAACAAAGACGCTGAGGACACGCTGCTCCCGGATCCTTTTGTTGACGGAAGCGGCTGCCCGCCCTGGTGCAGGCCGTTGTGGACGGCCTGCACCGCTTTCTGGAAATCCGAATCGCCTTCGATGCTGTCGGCGATGTCGACCTCCAGGTCTTTGGGATCAACGGATACGCCCTTGGTCTTGGCCGAAATTTCTGCTTCGCTGACCCCTGCCTTGGGAAGCACCTGATCCGGCAGGGTGTCGCGCTGCCCGCTGAACCAGGCGTCAAACTCCTTGCGCAGGTCGGCTTCGTTAACGCTGGCGCCGCTGCCGCCTTTCAGCCCGATGCCGGAGGGCAGTTTTTTCAGGGCCCATTCCACCGCCTTTTTCACGAATTCCTGGAATAGATCTTCTTTGGCGATTTCTTTGATATTGTTGAGGGGCGCTTCAAAAAAACCGGATTCCCAGACGAAAAACACCGGATAGGCCTTGCCCGCCTCCGCGTAAAGCGGATAGAGGCGTTCCTTGGCGGTGGCCCGCGCACTTTTTTCGCTGACCAGCCCGCCGTGGAAATGAACGACGATTCCCGAGGGGGCATCGGCGGTTATCGCCTGATTGACAATGCTGGACACATCCGCGTTGCTGGTTGAGGATTTGGGGCTGAGCTTTCCGTCCACCAAATGAATCACGTGCTTTTTTTCATCATACATAACACGGCTCCTTCCCACGATGCTGATGGCTCGTATAAAAAGGAATCAAGAAAGGCATAGGCCAAGCAGTACTTATCGGGTTGCAGTCATCCTTGGGCGCTTATCGATCAGGGGCATTCAAATCAGATGAAGAGGAAAGTGGGCTTAAATAGGTCAGGCGAAAAATTGAAGGCGTCCAGGCGCAATGCGGTATCGTACATATGCCGTTGCGGCGGGTGAGGAGGGGACCGGCTTAGAGGAATGTCTGGTTACGGCTATAGCATATTTATGAATAATTGCAAGCAGTCATATTTGGCTTGGCCTACGTGCAGACGCGATGGGATAAATCCGCCGGCTTCCTTTGTCCAGGTCGCCCGGATCATTGTCAATCCAATTAAATACGCGCCTTGGGGTCAGGTGCCATCGCCATATACCTATTGCCCGGAATAGCGCTGACCCGCATACATCAGGCACGTCAGCGTGTCCGCTATGGCACTCCCAATAAAATGTTTATAAATATGCTCATAGCCGGAAAACGCAATTTTGTAGGTAACGCCGTCAATGTCCTCTTGGATATCATTACCGAAAAACTTTTCAAGCGGTCCGTATTGGCCAAACCCCCGGTTTTGTTTGCCCTGATTGGGGTCGTTCTGGCGATCATAGGGCTCCCAGAATAATTCGCAAGATGCCTTGGCCGATTTCCCACCGATTGTCGCATCGAACTTCGATGCGTCGCTTTGCAGATAGTCCAGCGCTCGCCCGGCGGCCCGGTCGTACAAATCGATAAAACCCTGTTCTAAGCTACCCGGGCTCTCAATCTCCAATTGGAAAGGCGATTGGTCATCTGCAGGCTTTAGGTAATCCGGTAATCTTTTCCTGGAGAACTCCTCGTAATGGTCCTTTTCCCATTTAAAGTCGCGGAAAAATTCAGGTCCGTGAAAGACCGGCACGACGTGAGAAGGGGTGTTCATATCCTGGATATGGTGAATCACCCGGCCGAGCAGGTTGAAGAAATCATTCGAATCGATCCTCTCGCCATCGGCGTGGGCTTGAATATAGGCATTGAATTTTGTGTTGTGGTCGCCGACAACGTTCCGGGATGAGGGGTGGTAGGTTATATTAAAAAAGCCCTCAAAGGGTTGAAGGAATTGATCATCATCCCCACTGCGGTAAAAATGCCAATTGGTTGCCCGCTCGATGGAGAAGCCGTCTTCGTTGACGGTGCCTTGGATCAGTTCTCCTTCATTGTCGCCAACTGAAAGCGCAGCGGTAAACTGCGAGGTTAAATAACCCTTAAAGTAATGAAGTGTGTGGGCTGTTAGCTTGCGATGGTCATCTGGTTTCATGGGGCACCCCTATAGTTATGGATTATGGATCAGCTCTAATATTTCATGAAATTTATTGTGAAAAAAAAATCATGCAATATTCGGGTTAGCACCCTTAGAACTTCCCGGCTGATTTATCGCTTCCGTTAATCGTGTGGGCTGCGCGTCAGGGTATCCATGGAAAGCAATTTCACGGAAAGCGTCTGTCCGGTAAGATGTGTTAGACTTGGGATGTAGCCGCCGTAAGTGGGTGTCGTTTCGCTAACGCGATTATATGGTCAATAAGGAAACTTCAATCGCCATTGCAGCGCAGAAGGGAAGGGGCCAGCTTGAAGAGGGATGTTGATTGTCTCTATAGCATATTTCTCAATAATTGCAAATAGTCGGGTGCAGACCTTAACTGTGGCTTTGAACAGTATGCCGTATTGTGAGCAATTGTCCCTCCTAAAGGATGTGTTTGAAATTCCAATCTTGTGATTCGGATAAGTTGAAATTGCATCCATCGCTCCATCCCAAAAAAACGGCGGTCCGGACTCTGCAAGTCCAGACCGCCACACCTCTCCACCCTAATATATTCGTCGCCTTTGTGACGCTAACGGTTACAGTCATTGCGATTGAATTTTGTCCGTCAGAATCGTAGAATACAAAAATTGCGCGTGTAACTTCTTGTGAATCATTTCCGTCATGAAAAGATGGACCGAGGGAACGCGTAAAATATTCAGGCTAAATCAATTCATCCCTGAATGGAGCTGAGGTGAAACATAACCTGCCCCGATCATATTGCCGGGCGATGTTTTTGTGAGACGTGAGGTGTGTTTATGAAACGCGGCTATTTATTGGGAGTCTTGCTAGTGATGCTCGGTATGGGGCCGCACCTTGATGCCGGTGAAATTTACCACTGGATCGATAAAGACGGTGTATGGCATTTCACTGATGATCCACCGCCGCCCGGTGCTGAAAAAGTCGAGGGGCTTTCGGACACCCTACCTGCAGAACCGAAAGCACATTCCGGCCAGGCGGGGCCTGAGGCTAAGCGCGAAAAAATAGACAGGGAAATCGCCCCTCCGGAACCCGAAGATACCGGCAGCGTTGATCGCAAGAAAGATGGCGCAACCTCTCGTGAGGATTACTGGCGCCGTAAAGGATGGGGCGATGACACAACCGATAAAAAGGGTGAGGGGGAACCCGAAGGTGATCAAAATCGCCCGATCGAACGTAAGGCAGACTAACTCCCATAAAAATAACTTCTAAAATCAAAAGGAGTCAAATCTACACTTGGCCTTGGTTCCCGAGGCCGGCCGAACCCTCCATAATCCTATCTCCAGATCGTCGTCGATGGTTTTTGGTCCATATAAAGCTCTAAATTCATTTATTGGCAATATCGTGCATCGTTAGCGATTCCAAAACTTCATTAAGTGCAGGGCGGTTAGCTTCGTACTTGTCTGTTTCACTTAAAGAGAGCACAATTGTATAACAGGAATTCGTTTTGTGGCATGGGTGTATAAACCAATCATAACCAATAGTAGAATCACCCATCGTAAAGCTAACATCGGCTTCAACTTCAAGCCAAGGTTTCGACTTGAATGATTGGGGGTTTGATTTGTAATTGTCATAGGTAGCGGCCAAGTTTTGAACTTTTATATCGCTTTCGTACCTGCCGATTTCAGCCCCTGCTTCCATTGAAATTTTTAAATTATTGGCAGCTTCTTGCCAATGACTGTCAGACCTTTCAAGTATTCTATCAAAACTTGCGTATTCCTTATTATTCATAACCAAAATCATTCCTTTGGATTTTTTGTTTACAAGTGCCAAACTGACCATTTTTCTTCCTTCTGAAGATATTTGATCTTTGAGGTCTTTTGGTAATTCAGTGTAAGCGTCCCAACCTTGCGGTATGCTCACACTGTACTGATATTTGAAATTGGTAGCCTTATCTGATTGAATTATAGGCGAGGGATATGTTGCACAACCCGTGAACCCTACTAAGAAAGCTACAACTACGGCAGATTTGAATAGTATTTGATGCATAATGACCTCCAAGTCAGTCTGTAAGTTTTGAAACGATTAAACCAACCTGAAATTACGTAATTTTACTGAGTAGTTCCTCCCTTTTCCTCAACAGATCTTTTCCGAAACTGTCAAAGCTACTTCATCAGCGTTTCCAATAGCTTCTGAAATTCCGGATTGGCCTTCAGCAACTCCCGGCCGGCCATCAACAATTGATCCACCTGATCCGCGCTCAGTTTGAAATTCGTCGGGATCTGGTTGAAAAAGTGACGTTGTTCGGGATCGGCAATCTGGTTGAAATCCACCGTTACAAAATAGGGCGTTATGGGCGCATCTTCTGAGGCCAGCTCGGATGACCAGCGTGCGATGCTGTTCTGGAGCAGTTCCAGGGTGGCCGCATTGGTCCGGTGCAGCGGAATGTCGGTCACCGCGTTGACGATATCCTCCATGGCCGGAGGCTGGTGGGACTGCTCCATTGCGTATTGCGGGGTGGTGGAGGCGTTGACCGAAATCACGATGAAATAGGGCCTGGGCTGCCCCCCGAGATGTTGCAGCAGCTTTTTGGCGCCGCCGCCGGCCTCGGTCATTTCGTAGATCGAGAGCAGTCCCAGGTTGTCGGTGATGCCCCCATCCACCAGATGAATATACGGGCGTTGATCCTTTTGGGCATAACTCTTGAGGCCGTCGACGACGTGGGCGAGCTGGGGGGATCGGATCTCGTCATCGGCGGCCGGCGCGAACATGCTCCGGGGAGAGGCCTGGCAGCCGGGATGATTTTGCAATACCACCGGATGAAAGATGACCGGCACGGCCGACGAGGCCGCCACCGCCCGCGATATGGGGAAGGTTGAAAGGTCGGAGCACAGGAGGTCGAAATAGTCCTGCAGGAACGAGAACCGCACGCCGCGACCCAGGTCCGTGGCATTGATGATGATCAGCGGTCCGTTGCGGCGTTTCAGGTCGGCGAATGTGGCACTGTGAAAAAGGTATTCGTCGTACACATCGATGGCCATTTCGGTGCGGCCGCGGGAAGAGAACCACAGGGACGGGGAGAGCAGGCCGTCGATCAGGGGTTCGGACAGGTCGCGGCGCAGAAAGTCGGTTTCGAAACGGTTGAAAATGCCGTCACCGTGCAACCCGTAATAGGCCGCTGTGAAGCTGCCGCCGGATACCGCACTGATCACGTCGATTTCATCGAGGAGCCGTACCGGCTGCCCGTCCACCATAACCGTGGTGTCGCGCAGGCCCTGAAGTACCCCGTAGGCCAGGGCGGCCGCGCGGGTGCCGCCGCCTGAAAAGGCCACGACGAGGCTGATGTGGTCGGGTCGCTGGGATGCGATGGCGCTGCGCACCGAATAGTCGGCTGACGGCGGGGTAGCGCCCAGGGGCACGTTTTCAATTTTGGCGTAAGTGGCGCAGGCAGAGAGCACCACCGGCACGAACACTAGCGCGAGGATGACGCACAGCTTTTGAGGCATGGGATGATCCTGATTCGAATTTAAGGAAACACCCATGCTATACGATTATGGATCTCCGGGCAAATACGGATGGTTCCGCCAAAACGGTTTTAGCGGTCCTCCAGGATCCCGGATCGGCGTCCCGGACACGCATTGCGCCGTCGGCGTTTCCCTGCGCCCGCTTTGCACCTCACTACTTGTCATCCGGCTTGCTGTCCTTGAAAACCGGCATGATGCCGCCGACAAGGGGTTCGTAGAAACGGTAGGTCGTCTCTTCGCCCAGAAGCGCATCGATCTTTTTCTGCAAAGCCTGGCGTTCGGCGGACTGGAACCAGTTGTCCCAGTCTTCTTGGCTGTGCCAGGTGCTGATCACCATGTATTCGCCGCTGCAGTCAAGGCATCGAAAGGTTTGGCCGGTGATGTAGCCCGGCTGAACCGTTGCCTGCGAGCGCAGCCGCAGAATAAAGGGCACCAGCTTTTTTGCCTGTTCTTTGTCTTTGAATTTGCGTTGGATGATGACTTCGAAGGCCATGGCGTTTCCCCCTTTCGTCGTTGATGGTGCTGATGGGTTGGCGCTGTCAATGAATCCTGTTGTTCTAACGGCCGGTCGCAACGTCGTATGCAGGAAGGCGAGAGTGTACGGTGCAGTCTGCCCGTAGCAGATGGGCGTGATTATCTTTATTCGTAATGCAATCGATGACCTAAATCAAGCGGTGATTGGGGTTGGACCATAGACCGAACATTTCATGCCGAGGAATAAGTCAACCAGCGATTGTCGGCATTTTGCAAAGTCGCCGGCTATGGCGCCGGTAGGGCGAATTGTTTCGTGGTTGTCGCGATGCGACAGCTTTCAGCTTGACGCTTTGAACTTGGCGCTTCTTTTTAAATGAGACGGACGCTTTTTTAAGCGCGGCGAGGCATTTGGCCCGGTTCGGGGGAACAGGGCTCACAGGCCGTAGCGTTTGATCTTGCGATAGACCGTGGACAGGTTGATGCCGAGGATGCGGGCGGCCTGGGCCCGGTCGCCCCGGGTCGCTTCCAACACTTTGCGGATATGCCGGCGCTCCACTTCCTCCAGGGGCAGCAGTTCACCGGCATCAGATTCATCTGCGTTCGACCCCGGAAGCGGGGTAACGACCGATGCCATGCGCAATCGATCGGTGGTTTCCACCAGAACGGCGGACGCGATGATGTTCTGCAGTTCCCGGACATTGCCCGGATAATCGTAGGCTTTCAGCCGACGGGCCAGATCCGGCATGAAATCGTGAATCGCTTTGCCATTGCGGCCGGCATGGTGTTCTAAAAAATGTTTGGCCAGGGGCATGATGTCGGTGCGGCGCTCACGCAGGGGCGGCAGCTGGATGGTGCAGGTGTTCAGGCGATAGAATAGATCGGCCCGGAAACGCCCGGCTTCGATTTCGCCCGGAATATCACGGTTGGTGGCGGCGATAAACCGGACATCCACATTGCGAAGACGTGTGCTGCCCAGACGGTAGAGCTCCTTCTCCTCGATGACCCGCAGGAGTTTGCCCTGGAGCGACAGGTCCAGTTCTGTGATTTCATCCAGGAAGAGCGATCCTCCCTGGGCTTCCTCCAGAAACCCTTTTTTATCGCTCACGGCGTTTGTATAAGCGCCTTTGGTGTGTCCGAAAAACTCGTCTTCGAACAGTGTGCCGCTGAACGACGCCATGTTCACCGGCAGAAACGGCTCTGCGCTGCGATTGCTCAATTGATGGATGACCTTGGCCAGCATTTCCTTGCCGGTGCCCGACTCGCCGGTGATGAGCACACTGTATTCCGTGGGGGCCACCGCCTCGGCCTGTCGAAAGACCACTGCCATGCTGTCGTCCCGGGTGATCAGGGACTGAAAGGCTTCCGGATGCTTCAGATCCGCAAAACTCTGGCGCTGGGCCAGCAGGGAACGTTCCTGCCGCAGGCTGTAACGTTCCAGGGCATGATGGATGGTGATGACGAGCTTTTCATTGTTGAGGCCCTTGACCAGGTAATCATAGGCACCGAGGCGAATGGCATCGATGGCGGTTTCGACATCGTCCACGGCCGTGAACACAATGCATTCCACCTGGGGACACTGGGATTTGATGGCTTTGAGAATCTCCATGCCGTCGATAGCGGGCATCATAAGGTCGAGGAGCACCAGGTGGATGTCGTGCTTTTTGACCAGGTCCAACGCCTGGGTGCCGTCCGAAAGAAGGATGGGTTCCGGAAAGCCGGCACCCACCAGGACAGCGTGGATACTGGTCAGAAGACCGGTATCATCGTCGACGACAAGAATGGGGGCGGCCTTTTCAGGAATGGTTTTCATCACAATCCACTATAACAGCGGGGTGTCCTGTCCGCAAGCGTGCCGTTTGTCAATAGTAATTCATGTAATTACAAATATATAAGGTCTAATATCTATATCAAAAAATGAAGAATAGGATTGATATCCAATCGGTCATTGCATGCACCTTAAGTCCTCGGTCCGATGGGCGGGGGCATTTGGTCGAACCCTTCTGAAAAGACTCAAGTTTAAAGATAGGCGGACGATAACCTATGTGATGCCGCCCTGCGCCGTATGACATTGTCGATGGATTTTGTCGACAGGGCCGCAGGGAAAGGCCGCCGGCCATACGCCACGCATCGCGTGACAGGCATACGGCATTCTCCAAAATGCGCGTGACTGTGGCCGTTACAGGCAAGTAAGGATCCAATCAAAAACGGGAGATCGAGAGGGGCCAATGGATCTGGCAACCATTATCGGTTTAATCAGCGGAGCAGGACTGATCATCAGCGCGATCGTGATGGGGGGGAGCGCCGGCATTTTTTTTAATGTGCCGGGGATCCTGATCGTGGTCGGCGGGACGTTTGCCACCGCGTTTATCAAGTTTACCCTGGCGGATGTGTTCAATTCCATCAAGGTCGGCATGAAAGCCTTCCTCTTCAAAATGGACCCTCCCGAGGAAATCATTCAAACCATGATCGGCTACGCCAAAATGGCCAAAAAGGAAGGGTTGATCTCCCTTGACCAGGAAAATCCCAAGGATCCCTTCATGGCCAAATCCTTGCGGTATCTTTCCGACGGCTATGACGAGCACCTGATCCTGGACATGCTCAACAAAGACATCCGCCTGACCGTGGCCCGGCATACCACCGGTCAGAATGTTTTCAAAGGCATGGGGGACTCGGCCCCGGCTTTTGGCATGATCGGGACATTGATCGGCCTGGTGCAGATGCTGAGCAGCATGAACGACCCGGCCAGTATCGGCCCATCCATGGCCGTGGCCTTGCTGACCACCCTGTATGGTGCCCTGGTGGCCAACTTCATCTGCCTGCCCCTGGCCGAAAAACTGGCGCTGCGCAGCCAGCAGGAACAGCAAAGCAAAGCCATCATCCGGGAGGCGGCGGTGGGCATCAATCAGGCCCTCTCGCCCATGGTGCTGGAGGAATCGCTCAAGATTTACCTGGCGCCCACTGTCCGGCATAAAAAAGACAAGAAAAAACCGGATGCGCAAGAACCCGTAAAGGAAGCGGCCTGATCATGAGTGACGAAGCCCTGTTCGATGGCCCCCCCGAAGACAAGGGGGCGCCCAAATGGGTGGTCACATTCGGCGACCTCATGAGCCTCTTGTTGTGTTTTTTTGTGCTCCTGCTGTCCTTTTCGGAAATGGACCGCCAGAAATACAAACTGGTGGCCGGCTCCCTGGCCAAAGCCTTTGGGATCCAGCGACAGGAAAAATCTTTTGAAAGTCCCAAAGGCGCGACCATGGTCTCGCTAAGCTTTGACCAGGAACTGGTTCCCCAGCACCGGCGGGAAGAGTATGTCAAGATGGACCAATCCGAGGCTTCCGGTGATGAGTATGACGCCATGCAAGCCATGCAAGCACTCGGGGAGGAGTTGAAAAAAGCCCTGGAGGGCAAGCTAAAGGGGCTCGAGGACAAAGTCGAAATCGAGGTGGAAGGCAACCAGACCATCATACGCCTGCAGGGCGGGGCGACCTTCGACTCGGGGCATGCCAACATCCGGAAACGGCTGATTCCTGTTCTGGAAGAAATCGGGCAACGTCTTAAGGGTACGGACGGTGATATCATCGTTGCCGGGCATACCGACAACGTGCCGATTATCGGCGGCCGATTTGAGTCCAACCTGAAACTCTCCATCGGCCGCGCCGCCGAAGTGGCAGAATTCATGATTAATAGAGTCGGCATCGTCCCCTCGCGGATATCCACCATGGGGTTCGGAGAATACCGACCGGCTTATTCCAACGATACGGAAGACGGGCGTGAAAAAAACCGGCGGGTGGAAATCATTCTGACCGCGTTGCCTAAAACCAAGATGAAGCCGAGTCCGACAGCCGCGCCCTGAAGCCCCCTTGCAGTAACAACCTTTGAAGCGACGCTGTGTTGATTGGGTTTGAAAAAAGACAAACAAGCGAGACGACTCCCGTGGAGAGGGCGTCCTTAGGTAGCTCCATGAAGAAAATAAAAAATTCCGGATCAGTAGAACTTAGCCAGGTCCTCCAACAGAGGTGGATGGTTTAGAGAAAAACTAAACCGTTCAAAGCATCCTTGAAAAACCTTTAAAACCGGGAAAACCGTAATTGTTACGCAAAGCGTGCCCTATGCCAAACCAGGCCTGGATCATCAGCAACGGCGATTATACCCAATTCGATTTCGCGCGCATCGGTATCAAGGCACAACCCAAGCACATTGTCGCGTACGAACTTTCCGACATCGGTCGCTACCTCATATCCCCCGATCCCATTGCCGTTGAAAATCGGTTGATGGGGTGTGAGTGTCATTACAAACCCGGCGTCTGGAAGCGATTCCGGGCGGCTGCAGCCCGATTGAATCCGTTCCGATCCAGCCCCCAAGCCCCTTTGGTGGCAGGTGAACGTCAGCTCCTCATGGCCCGCCACGAGATGCGCATACCCTCATTACAGGATCGGTACCTGGCCCAGCACATTGATCAGTTGCGGGGCATGTTGCGGCCACTGGATCCCGTCGCGCAGGAGATCGCCGCGTTGAAACGCGAACGCCTGCTGGATATCCGAGGGGTCTGCGAAGACGAAGGCGGGAATCCTACTCATATCGCCCTCAGCGGCGATCTGGAGACCAAACAGCGCTATGTCCTTGACAACCTGTTGTGTTCCATACCGATAACCCTGCAGCATGCGCATATTGCCAAGGGGTTGTATGAAATGCGCGGTATGACCCCGGAAACCTATCGTGCCGAACGTCGTCACCCGTTGTTAAAATTCCGAATGGAAGGACGGTCGTTTGCCTGTCTCCTGAACCATACCGGAAAGGTGGCCTTCTGGATCAATGATGTTAACCGCCTGCACCACCTGTTGCTGCTGCAACAGGCCATCGCATCCAATCCGGTATTGAAAGCATCGCTGGAACAATGCCTCCAGGGAGACGGGCGGGCCTTGCGTCTGATGCTCAATGGGGAAATGGAGATTGACTACTCCCGCAACCGGCTACCGACGATCTACCAGGACCTGTTCCGGCATCTGAGCCTCGATGCCGCCTTGCAAAGAGACATTATCCGTTCCTTGAAAACACACCAGATGGGGGTTTCCTTCAGTTATGTGCCCCGGGAGGGCTTCGGGGATCCGCGCCCTGTCACGAGCCTGTCGGTGATGCACGACGTGAAGGCCCTCGATCCCGTGCGCCGGCATGTGCCCCAACTCTACGCCGAGATCAACCGCCAAGCCACCCTGTCGGAAGCGGGAAACTATTATCTATTGGAATCGATTAAAGGCCGGCCCGATGAAGACGGACTACAATGACAACGACTACGCCTGGATCAAGGAGCTGCTCCAGTACCCGGTGATCCTTAAAGCGCGTTTACGCCATTTTGAAGATACCTCTGAAATCCAAGTGCCGGAGGATCCGATCGAATGCGTCATTTTTCAGGAACGGGCTAAAAAGGCGATCCGCAAAATTGCCCACAAACGCGGCCATATCCTGATGGTGGGGCGGCCGGGAACCGGAAAATCCATGCTGGCGGGCATGTTGCAGAATGTCCTTTCCCAATCGCTGGATGATTACATTCGCCCCTGTGAATCGATCCTGGCCTATCCGGGCAAGGACCGCAATCATATCCGTGTCGCCTACGAAAACCCGGAGACCGCCGATCAGCTGCTGGAGGACTTGCGCGCCACCATCGATGCGGCCGCATCGGCCGCGCCGGTTTTTTCCCTCGACGAGCAGATCCGAACCCTGCGCCGGGTTAAAACCGGGCTGATGCTGACCACCATCGGCCTCGTGGCGGGAGGTTTGTTTTATCCGCTGCTGCTGGCCGGGGCCGGTGTTGCCGCCATTGGCAGCATTTTCCTTTTTTTGCAGGAGAACAACCACCGGGCGCAGGAGAGAATTCAACGGAGCCAGCCGCATGCCGCTGCGGCGAATCTGAAGCATTTATACGATATGATCCCCACCGTGCTCCATGACCCGCGTCAGCAGAACGATCTGCTGGCCCGTATCGCGGAACCCAACGCCCGTGTCATGAAAGGGGGGTTTCGCCATGACCCCTATCAGTCCGGCAATTTGCAGACCGTGCCCCATCAGCGGGCCTATCTTGGGGCGCACGCCACCGCGCCCCTCATCTATATCGATGAATTGCGCACCCTGCTGCGGGTCGGCTATATGCCGGAACTGCTGGAGATCATGCAGGAGAAGCAATACGTTCTCGAAGGCGGCCAGGGGACCGGCAGCGGCGCGGCCGATCGCTCCGAAAATCCCCTGAGGGCGGACAACATTATCGTGGCCTGCTGTAACAACGACACCATCCAGCGCTTACGGGAAGAGGGCGACGGCGCATTCCTGAGCCGCATCGAAGACAAGGGCGAGATCGTCTACATGGAGAGCGCGGTTCCGGAAACCCCCGAAACCATTCAGCAGACCGCCCAATACGTCAAACAGGAAGTCGACCGTATTGCCGCTGAATTTCAAGCCGCCTGGGGCGACGTGCTGTCCAACGAGGGGATGGAAAGTGTCCGCCGACGTTGCGAGACCATTTTCGGCCGGCGGTTGTCCCCCCGTTTCAGCCTGACAACCCGCGATTTTTCACGCGACGCGGTCATGGAGATTATCAAGGAGATGCGCTGCCGGGCGGCCGACGGCAAACTGACCGGTATTCTCCGGCCCATCAACGGGATCATCAAAAGTTCGGTTTTCGAAGCGATTTTCAGCGATGCCCCGCGTGTGGAACCAGAACATGTCCGGGTCGCCATGCAGGAACATCTCAGCCTGGAAGGCGCCATGCAGCAGGAAATCGGCCGCTACAAAAAAGATCTTAAAAAATACATCGATTCCATTACGGACTCCATCGGTTACGTGGTGGGGTTGGCGGTGATCGCCTCCACGGCATCCGGCCAGATGCATGGCCAGCCCCTGCCGATCCATGGACAGGTCGATGCCGGCGGGGCCGACCGGGTCGTGGCGGCCGGGAAAATCGGCGATATTGCCTTGGCCGCAGCCCAGAACGTAAGGGCCTCCATTCGCCGGATTCTGAAAAAAATCGGTGCCCCCTACGTCGGCTATGAAATGCATATCGAGTACATCCAGGCCCATGGCGGCGTCGAAGGCGACAGTGCCTCGGCGGCCATCGATGTGGCGCTGATATCGGATTTTATTCGTCAGCCGGTCAATGCCAAATTCGCGGTAACCGGATCATTGACAGGGGATATCATCCTGGCGGTGGGCGGGGTTACCGAAAAACTGCGATCGATCATGGATCCATCCCTGGGCATGCACGGCGCCTGTGTCCCCTGGCAAAACAAACATGATATCGAACCCCTTTTGATCAACTGCCACACGGCCTATTTGCAAAAAGGGGCCATTCCGGGTATTCGTATTTATCGTGGCGGGCAAGATCAGGACCCCTTCGATGTTTTTTTCTGTAAAACCAAGTGGCATGTTTACGAGATCATGCTGGATATCGACCGGGATCAGGTGGAACGCCGAATGGCAGACCGCTGCCGCCGCGACTCCGATGTAATCAAAAGATCCGACCGCTCATGGCGTCGGTTGGCGGCGCCAAAGGACGATGCCTGAACGCAGCCGCAGACGAAGGGGGGCGTCAAGCAACGTGATGCAACACGCCTCTAAAGATCCAACCGCATCGACTTCTGAACATCCGGATATCCGGGCGGCAATTCTTGATGCCCTGCCGGATGCGGTGGGGGTTGTCGATGCCGGGGGCAATCTGCTGGCCGCCAACATGGCCTGGACCGGACTGATGGAACCCGATGCGGACTGCGGCCAGGTGTCCGGGAATGCGGACATGCCCTTCCGCAATTGCCTGCCGCCGTCTGCCGTACGTCAGGACACCAAAGCGTTGGGCGGAAAAATCCGGGCGGTTGTTGACGGCCGCATCCCATCCCACCAAATCGAAATGCGCGTCGAAACCGCAGCTGGCCCCAGCTGGTACCGGGTTGCGGTCCGCGCTTTTGCATTTCCAGGTGCCGCCGCCATTATCACGTATCAGGCCATGTCCGCCAAGGGGAAGCCCGATCTGGCGCTCAAGGAGCGCCGCGATCACCTCTACCAGGCTCAGAAAATGGAAGCCCTGGGGACCCTCGTGGCCGGTGTCGCCCACGAGATCAACAATCCCATCAGCCTGATCATGTTCAACCTGCCCATCATCCGGCGGGTATGGCAGGATGTCTTCCCCCTCATCGATCTGTCGGATGACTGTATGGCCCGACGTAAATTCGGCGGCTTCACCCTGGCCTATCTCCACGACCACTTTGGCCAACTGATGGACGATATGGATATGGCCGCCAACCGTGTTTCCAAAATCGTCAAGGATCTAAAGCATTTTTCACGTCGCTCGCGTGTTTCCGAAAAAGAAGTATTCGGGGTCAATGAGGCCGTATCCAATGCCGTCCGCCTGGCCCAAACCACCATCCAGAAATCCGGTGTTGCGCTGGACCTCGATCTTGACGATACGGTGCCCCCTGTTTACGGCAATCTTCCGAGCATCGAACAAATCGTCCTGAATATCCTGATCAATGCCATCCAGGCGATCGATCATCAACAGGGCCGGGTTGCCATCAAATCCGGACTGCGCACCGAGGACAACGGCATTTTCATCGCGGTCAGCGACAACGGACGCGGTGTGTCCGCGGATATGGCCGAAAAGATGTTCGACCCGTTTGTAACGGACAAGCAAAACCGGGGCGGCTCCGGATTGGGCCTGGCCGTAAGTGACAGCCTGGCCCAGGCCCACGATGGCCGCATCACGTATGCTCCGGCAGGGGCGCAGGGGAGTGTTTTTACGGTCTGGCTGCCGTCCGTGCATCAACAAGACCTTGCCGAGGTGCTGGTGGTGGATGATGATGCGGCCGTGCGGCAGCTGATTGTCCAATTGCTGTCACGATCCGGGCGTTACCGGGTCAAGGAGGCCGCCAGCGGCATTGACGGGCTTTTGCGGATCGGTACGACAACGCCTGATTTGCTGATCCTGGATCTGGAGATGCCGGGTATGAAGGGGCTCGATGTGTGCCGGGCCGTTCGGCAAAACGAGCAGCTGAACGCGATGAAGGTTCTGATCACCACCGGCCATCCCAACCATCCGGACCTGGCGGAAATCCGGACCATGGGTTACACGGATTGCTACATCAAGCCGGTGCGTGTCGAATCGTTTCGAAGCGTGGTGGATGCGATGATGGCCCCATTGTCGGGCCCGGAATGAAAGTCAACAGCTATACCGGCAGGGGGTCGCTGGCGCCGTACCCATTGGGGGAGGACTGGGCATGACCAAACGGCTTTTCATCATTTTCGTCATGGTGGCCCTTTGCTTGGGGAATGAAGCAAATGCCCGCCAACTCCGCATTTTGGCGGAGAATATTGCGCCGGTCAATTTTGTCAAGGATGGAAAGTGGCAGGGCGCCACGGCCGAGGTCGTCATGGAAATCATGCGGCGGCTCGGCCTGCCCAACACCATCGAAGAGATACCCTGGGCCCGTGGCTATAAAATGGCTTTGGAGCAGCCGGACATCATCCTTTTCTCGATGGCCCGCACGCCGGAGCGGGAAGAACGGTTCCATTGGGTGGGGCCCGTTTGTGTCTTCCGCTCCGGGTTTTACGCCCGCAAGGATTCCAACCTCGTTATTCGATCCCTCGACGATGCCCGGAAAGTTGGGCGGATCGGGACCTACCGGGATGATGTCCGCGAAGACTATCTGGTGAAAAAGGGGTTTATCAATCTCGACAGCACCAATTCCAACTGGAGCAACCTGCGCAAACTTCTCGACGGGCGGATCGATTTATGGGCGACCAGCAATATCGAAGCGGCCAGTGTGCCCGGACAGCACGATATCGCGCCCGCTGCCATTCGGCACGTGTATTCCTTCCAGAAATTCGTCCTCTATATCGCCATTTCCAGGCAGACACCCAAAGCGGTGGCGCGTGCCTGGCAATCCCAATTGAATGCCATGAAAGCCGACGGCTCATTCTTGGCCCTAAGCCGCCCGTGGTTGCCGTCGGACAGTTTGCCCGAGGAGGTGGTACGGCCGTCTCGGCCCGAAAACGTGCGGGCGTCCATCGCCGTATACACTGAAAATGCACCGCCGGGGAACTATATCGAGGATGGGCAGCTGAAAGGCCCTGCCGTACGGGTCGTTCAGGAGATCTTACGACGGTTGCCGCTGGATACGACGATCGAGTTGGTTCCCTGGGCACGCGGTTATCACATGGCGTTGACCCGGCCCAATGTGGCCCTCTTTTCCACTTCCCGACTGCCGCAGCGGGAAAAACTGTTCAAGTGGGTGGGGCCGCTTTATACGCAGCGGTGGGGATTCTATGCACGGAAAGCGGCCGACCTGCCGGTTCAAACTATCGCGGATGCCAAAGCTGTCGCGCGCATCGGCACCTATCATGAGGATGCCAAGGAACAGTACCTGCAATCGCTTGGTTTTACCAACCTTGTCAGCACCAACAACAATATCGGCAACGTGCGCCATCTCATGGAGGGGCGGATCGATCTCTGGGTGAGTTCGGATTTCAACATGCCCAATATTGTTCGCTACGCAGGGTATGATCCGCGCCAGCTCAAACTGGTGTTGTCGTTTAAAACCATTGGAAATTATATCGCCTTTTCACTCACGACGCCCGATCATGTGGTGGCGCGATGGCAGGAGCTATTGGACGACATCCGCCGGGATGGCACCTGGCATAAGCATTTTGCCGATTATCTGAGCGTTGCGCCGTAGACCAAATTATAGAATATGAACAATGGTTTCACGCAAGGGTAAGGCCATGGCCAAAAAGATCCGCAGCCCATTCGGTACACGGCATCAACGTCCTCTTTCGGTCGATCTCACGATCGGAATGGTTTTGATCCTGGTGCTCATTGAAGGTGGCCTTCTGTATTTCATGTATCACCGCCAAGCCCGCATCATGCAAAAAGAGATGGCCTTCAATGCGGATGATCATGCCGCCAAGCTCAGTGAAGTCCTGGCCGTGCCCATGTGGGATTTCGACGATGAACAAATCGGCAAGATCGGTAACGGTTTTCTCCAGAACGACCTGGTGTGCCGCCTGCGCATTACCAACAACCAGGGGAACGCGATTCTGGTGTTGGAAAACGACGTTAGCAAAGGACCGTTTTTTTCACGGGCATCCGAAATTCTCTATAATAAGCAGGTCATTGGACGGGTCGAGGTTGTCCTGAGTGCGGCTTCCTATTTTCAGGAGCTTGACTGGCTGCGCAATACGCTCATCGTTGTTTTTTTCGGCTCGATTGCCGTTTTTTTTATCGCCTCCGGAATGCTCCTGCGCTTTTTTTTGCGCCAACCACTGGGGGCCCTTGCCGAAGGGATGGATCGTATCGCACGGGGCGAATTCGATCACCAGACCCACAATCTGTCTTACACGGAACTGGCGGGCATCGCCGAACGTTTCAGCCAGATGGCTTCCCGCATCAAAGCCCGCGAAAAAGCAATGACCGATATCAACCGGGAGCTGCAACAGACCAATGCCCGATTGCATCAGCGCTTTCAATATGAGCAGCTGCTGGCCGATATGTCCACGCGGGCGGCCTCGCAGATCGATTTTGACCGCTTCATGGACAAGAGCCTGCATCTTCTCGGCGAGACAATGGGCAGCGTCTGGATAGGCCTTTATCGATGTCGCTCGGAAAGTGATCCCTTGGAGATGATGACGGAGTGGTCCCGGGGGGATGCCTGCCGGGGGCCATCGCTGCTGTCCAGGGCCGACGGGGATATGATTGTCGAGCTCCTTGATACCCTGCAGGGCGATCACGTGTTCCAAAAGGAATTGGACGGGATGTCAACGACAACCATCCCCGGTGGCGTTTTCCTGCCTGAGGGGGTCCACCGTCTGGTGGCCTTCCCGTTGTTTTTGCAGCAAGCCTTTTACGGGGCCATCCTTTTTGGCAATACCAACGAAACCTGGGAATGGGACGATACCCGTCCTGTTTTGGAAACCGCTGTTCAGATCGTCATCCGGTTTATTGAATCCCATCAGGCGCGAAAACTGCTTTCGAGGAGCGAAGAGCGGTTTCGGGAAATGGCGGAGCTGTTGCCGGAAACCATTTTTGAAATGGATTGCGACGGCCGTCTCACTTACGTCAACAAAAACGGCCTGGAACAGTTCGGGTATTCCCTTCAGGATCTGGCGGATGGATTAAATGCCTATGACATGTTCATGGAAGAAGATCGCCCGAATCTCATCAAGGACATGCAGACCATTCTCGATGGAAGGCCGTCGCGTCTTACGGAGTACCGCGGACGTCACGCCAATGGGGCCAGTTTTCCCACCATGATCAGTTCCAGCCTGATTCGCAAAGATGACCGTATCGTTGGTGTGCGTGGGTTTGTGATCAACGTTTCGGATAAAAAGGATCTCGAAGAACGCCTGCGCAAGGCCAACCGGATGGAAGCCATCGGCAACCTGGCGGCAGGGGTGGCGCATGATTTGAACAACATTCTAAGCGGTCTGGTAGGGTATCCCGACCTTCTGCTGTTGGATCTGCCGGATGACAGCCCCATGCGGACGCCGGTCAATGCCATCCGCGAAACCGGACTCAAGGCCGCGGCCGTCGTTCAGGATTTGCTTACGCTGGCGCGGCGGAACATCGAAGATTCGCAAATTATCAATTTGAACAGCATTGTCGCCGATTACCTCAACGCCCCTGAATACCTGCAGCTCAAAGAGCGACATGACGACATCCATATGAGTATGACGCTGGCGGACGATTTGATGAATATAAAGGTTTCCCCGCATCATATTGCCAAAAGCTTCATGAATCTGGTGGTCAACGCCATGGAAGCCATGCCGGCTGGCGGCGATTTGAAGATTTTGACCACCAACCGTTATGTGGACCAGGACTTGTTGGGATATGAAAACATTCCGGCGGGGGAATATGTTGTTTTAAGTGTGGTGGATGCGGGCATTGGTATTCCGCCCCAGGATGTAAAAAATATTTTTGAACCGTTTTATACCAAAAAGCGTATGGGGCGCAGTGGTACCGGGCTCGGCATGTCCGTGGTCTGGGCGACCGTGAAAGATCACGGCGGTTTTATCGATCTTCAGAGCCAGGAGGGGAGGGGAACACGCTTCGATTTATATTTTCCGGCAACCCGAGAGAAAACCGCCCGCCAACCGAAGCACATCCCATTAGAAGATTACCTTGGGAATGAGCGCATCCTGGTGGTTGACGATATGCCCGAGCAGCGCCGCATCGCCGCCGACATGCTGGGCCGGCTGGGCTATACCGTTCACACCCTCAGCAGTGGCGAATCCGCGGTCGAATTCATCCAGCAGCAGACCGTCGATCTGGTGGTTCTGGATATGATCATGGAACCCGGTATCGACGGCCTGGAGACCTACCAACGGATGCTATCCCATGTACCCGGCCAGAAAGCCATTATTGCCAGCGGGTTTGCCGAAACGATACGGGTCAAAAAAGCCCGGCAACTGGGCGCCTGCAGTTACCTTAAAAAGCCTTATACCCTCGAGAAACTTGGCGTCAGCGTGCGTGCCGCGCTGGATCAGAGCGAATCGCCTCCCGCCTGAATTCATTCGAAAACTGCCCTAATATTTTCCTCAAGTTGCAGCGGTTTTTGACGATAATCCTTATGAGGATGGATTCCAGGGGTAAAAAGCGCTGCCCCCCCGAGCCGGCGGATGATGAAACGCTTTCGTCCAAAGGGTTACCCTGAAACCGTCGCCATCCAACAATTGGATTGTCGATCGATGCGTAGCGGCTCGTACCGCCAATGAAATCATTTCAGGAAGACGCGACCAATGAAATTTGAATGCCCGAACTGTAACAAGTGCTACGATGTTCCGGATGAAAAGCTTCCCCGGAAGAAAAAGATCAGTTTCCCATGTCCCAACTGCAAGGGGCGAATTGAATTGAATCTTGATCCCGGCGGCGCAAAACCGACGGAAACCAGTGGCCAAGATCTGGAAACCAAGGGCGGGGAAAAAATGCCCATGACAGGCAACAACGGCGACTTTAGAAAAAAAGTCCTGCGCAAGCTGAAGGATCTCCCCCCCATGCCGCAGATCGTATTTAAAGCGCGTCAGATCATCAGTGACCCGGACTCGGAAATGTCGGAACTGGCCGACCTGCTGGAATCCGATCAGGCCATTGCGACCAAGGTCCTGAAATTGGCCAACAGCGCCTATTATGGCTTGAGCGGGAAAGTGTCCTCCATACGGCATGCTTCGAGCCTGCTGGGATACAATGCCCTGGGACAGTTGATTTCCATGGTGGGAGGTGCCGCGGTGCTCGGAAAAACGCTGGAAGGCTACGATCTGGACTCAGCCGGGACCTGGCGGCATTCGTTGATGGCGGCCAGTGCTTCCCGGATCCTGGCCACCCGGAAGACGCCGGATCTGGAAGGGGATGCGTTTTCGGCCGGTTTGATTCACGATGTGGGCAAACTGGTTCTCGATGCCTATGTGATGGACCGTAAGGCGGAATTCGAGCGGCTGACCTCGGGGGGACGCAATTCCATGTTGGCTGCGGAACAGCATTTGCTAGGATTGGATCATGCCGAAATCGGCTATGAAGTTTGCCAGCACTGGAATATTCCCGAAGCGATCTCCACGGCCATCAAGTTTCACCATGACCCTGCCCAAAGTGACCAGGATACCTTGTCCTATATCGTGTTTATGGCCAACTCGATCGCGAATATCGTCAAATCCATGGAGGAAACCGAAGGTACCATGGCCCAAATGGAGGGGATCGAAGGTTTTCTGTATATGATTGATGACGATGCGCTTGCTTTCCTCGGACTCACCGAGGACGATATCCCCGAAATCCTGAATGACGCCTGGGATGCGGTCAACAAACTTTCCGAAGAGATGCAAATCATAGCGAAATGAAAGCTGATATGCCACTAGCAAACTGCGATGCGTCGATTGAGGTTACGAAGGGGGCAGGATGCGGGCAAGGCGGGACAATGTCCTCCGATCAGGTGATCGCCGCCTGTGCCCGAAGGCTCCTGGGCCGGCCATGTGCCGAGAATGCCGTCCAGGACGCCCTGGTCGACCTTGGCGATATGATGGACGCCGACCATGTGGTCGTGTTCCAGATCGAATCTTTCCATGCCGAAGACCGGCGCCCGAAGCGCGTGGCGTGCACGTCGATGGATCATTGTCCCCACTGCGGGAGCCGGTACGGCGATGATTACCTGCGGCTTGTTGAAGGGGATCTGCGGAAGGAACTGGAAGCCGGCCGCAGCGTTTCCGTGGCGGTTGCCCAACTGACGCCTGAATGCCAGCCGCAATTGACGGCCCGGAATGTCAAACACCTCCTTATCGTTCCGCTGACCGTGTTGGGATCCTGGTGGGGGGGGCTGGTCGTCGAAAGCCAAAAAGAAAATTGGCCAGGCCCTGTTTTGCAAGACGACAACCTGACAACGGTGTCAGCCCTTTTTTCAGCCTATTACGAACGCCTGACCGCCACCGAAGGCTATCAGGAACGCGACAAACTTTCCGGGGCCCTGGAAATGGCGGGAACCGTATGCCATAAATTGAACCAGCCGATGCAAGTCATCCTGGGGTATGCCAGCATGGTGACATCCGGGGATATCAATGCGCCCGAACAGATCGCTGACGTTGTCAAACTGATCGAAGATGAAACCCGTCAGATGGGTATCATTACCAAGAACCTGATGGGGATCACCAAGAATCAAGGGGCGGACCCGCCTTCTTGACGAACCACCCGTCCCGTGCTGGTAAGGTTTCCAAAATACGGATCGACGATGCGTGTTTTATGAATTCTGTTGACCTGGGCACGACCGGGCGGACATCGGGGAGGCAAGGTCATGCCGTTTTCCATTCTTCCTGAGCTTTCTTCCTGGCTCAGCGATCGATCTTCTGCTGCGCAATTGGACCAGGTCAAGACGGGCGACCGGCTCAAGGCGCGTATCGTTAAAATGTTACCGTCCGGCCGAACCGTTCTGCAGTTTCCCGGTTTCCGCGCGGTGTCCGCGAAACCGATGGGGGGACAGGTTGGAGACATCGTCCATTTCGAGGTTCTTCCGGATCCGGAAAACAACGCGGCTCAGCCCGCCATCAATCGCGCTTTCGTTGGAAAAACCCTTCCGTTGCCGAACCCCGGGCAAGGACCGACGGGAATCCGTTTCACCAGACCCATCAGGCTAAATGCGCTTCCGGATACCGCCCCACGGTCAGCCCCTGACAAGGCGGCGGAGGCCTTGCAGCCGCAACCCGGCGCTCCGATGGCTTCCACCAGTCTGCCGTCCGGTTCCCCGGAAACCGCGACGCTCAAGTCATTTCAAATCATTTCCAAATGGTTCCATCGCCTTAAAAAAGACCGGCCGGTGACCGGCAAAATGAAGACCCTGCCATCCTCTGCCCGAGAGGGGCAGGGCAGTGCCCGGGAAACGTCCGCACTGAGAAGCCCCAGACCTCACGGATTCTTGGAGCCGGAGCGGACGGACCGCGCCGCCGGCGAGCCATCGTCCGCCATTGACATCAGCAGCCTGTTGTTGGGCCAGCGTCCGGTCCGGATGAGCGTTTATGACGGAAACAGCGGCAGCCGGTCAGCCATTCCGCAACCCTTGATGAAAGCGGTTTTTCTTTTGGATCTGGAAGCCACCGGTGCTGTCCGCACGGATCTAAAAATGAGTGCGGACAATATCGATGTTTGTTTCTTTGTCGAAAGCCAGGCCGTAAGGGATATCCTGGCCCGGGCGCTTCCGGACTTGAAGACCGCCCTGTCCACCCATACCGCCAATTGTTTTTGCCAAGTGGTCGTCTCCAGACAAAAAATCCTGGCATTCCTTCAGGAAGGGGATGAAAGGCAGGATAATGCCGGCGTGGCCGTGACGGTGTAAATCGAATGCCTAAACCCTCACAACAGGCTGTCGCACTGCGCTACGAAAGCCAAAATGATTCGGCGCCCCGCGTTGTAGCCAAGGGCGCGGGGCATATTGCCGAAAAAATCATTCAGGCCGCCAAAGAACATGACATCCCGCTGGTCAGCGATCCGGTTGCCGGAGAATTGTTAAACCACGTCGACCTGGGAATGGAGATACCGTCCGAATTCTACCAGGCGGTGGCGGAAATTCTCGCCTTTATCTACAGCCTTAATAAACAGTATAAAACAGATTGATTTAACAGCAATATATTTGTGGTTATGTTGATAGGGATTGCACGCGGGTGGGATGGCTTTCATCGGGGCGGTCCAGTTCACGACGCACCGCCAAGCCGATTTTTTCCAGCATATAGGGCTTGCGCACATAGGCGCCCGCACCAAGTTTCTGGGCTTCGCGAACGCGCTGGTTTTCAGAATATCCGCTGGCAATGATAGCGCGCTGGTCGGGGTGAATCGCCAGAATCCGACGATAGGTTTCCAGACCGTCGATGCCGGGATCCATGATCATATCCAGAATGACAAGATCGATAGGTTGCTTTTGGAGATAGTCGACCGCCGCCATGCCGCTTGCGACGCTTTCCACGCAATAATTTAAGCGTCCCAGCAGGCTGACGGCAATCTCCCGCTGCTCGCGGACGTCGTCGACCACCAGGATCCGCTCTCCCTTGCCCATGTAAGCATGCATGGGTACCGGTTTCTCGGCACGGTTGGCAGCCTCTCGGGTGGCGGGAAAATACAGGCGGAACGTGCTGCCCTGGCCGGGCGTGCTTTTCACATCAATATAGCCATTGTGATCCTGAACCGTTCCCCACACCACCGCCATCCCCAGACCGGTGCCGCTGCGTCCCATCACTTTGCGGGTATAGAACGGTTCGAAAATGCGATTCAGGTCTTCGGGCGGGATGCCGATGCCCTTGTCCGTAATTTCCAATACAACATAATCGCCTTCCAGGACGTTGTCGTAGCCCTTTAAGGCCTCGTCGATATAGCGATTATAGGTCCGGATGATGATTTGACCGTTTTCCGGTTGGGCTTCGAATGCATTCAGTACAAGATTCATGAGGGTTTTACGGAGGTGCACGCCGGAACCCTTGATGTTCAGCAGGTCCCCATCGAGTCTCATTTCCACCCGAACCTGGCTGTTTGCCGAGGCCAGGTGCTGGTGTTCCGGTGAGGCAATATATCCGGCAATGATTTCATTGAGGCTGATGACTTGGGTATGGGTTACACCCCGGCGGGCGAGGGTGAGCAGGTCCTGAACGATGGCAGCGGCCTTCTGGCCGGATTCCTGGATGGTCAGGATAGGATCGCGAAGGGGGCTGTCCTCCGGTAGCTCCATGAGGAGGTATTCGGGATAGCTGACAAAGCCGGTCAGCACGTTGTTAAGATCGTGGGCCACCCCGCCGGCCAAAAGGCCGATGGACTCCATTTTCTGGGATCGCGCCAGCCGCTCCTGCAATTCCTGGTTCTCCCTCTGAGCCTTTTCCTGCTCGGACATGTCCGTGGCAAACCCGATAATGCCAATGACATTCCCCCGGGAGTTTTTATTGGGGATCTTGTCGATTTGGATGGGCTTGCGTCCTTCGTGGGTGTTGACATGCCCATACGCGCCAAAAACCGGTTGGCCCAACCGGATAATTTCTCCGTCGTCGAGGAATACCTTTTCATCACTCTCCGGGAAGAGATCCCGATGGGTTTTCCCGATGATGTCGGTGATGGGGATGTCAAGGAAATCGGCGAATCGGCGGTTGGCCCGGATATAGCGGCCAGAGGTATCCTTATAAAAAATAAGGGTGGGTGACGCGTCGAGCATGATCTGCAATTCGCGGGTCTTTGTTTCCAGCTGCGACTGGACCTGGTTCAGCTCGCGCGTCCGCTCTTCCACCATTTTTTCCATATTGGAAAAGATGTCGAAGTAGTTGTTGATCAGGTTTTGATATTCCGTCTGGGTCAGCGCCAGTTCGTTCTGGAGGTGGCGGATCTGGGTTTCCATCTGTTTGACTTTTTGATCATTTGATGGCGATGACGAATCCATGACGGTCTCAGAGCAGGCCCTCTGCCTCCATTTCGGTAATTTTTTGCTGCACGTCATTCATGATCAGGTCCAGCGCATGGGATTCAAGGTTGAGCCGCCGGCAGCATTCGATATACACGCTTTCATCTTGTTGCGGGGCATCGCAATACCCGATTTGGTTTTGCTGACAGTAATGGTTTGCAATATGAAGAACTTGGGCGATACCCGATGACGCTTCCGGGGCTTCCAGAGGGTTGTGGTGATAGCCAATCCCGTCGACAATGTCGTCCGGCAGGTTCCAGTTCACGGACAGGGCCATGCCAACTTGGGCATGGTCATAGCCGATCATTTCCCTTTCGGCATCGGTTAAGGGACAAGATTTTGGTGAAGCCATTTCAAGCGATTGCCTGAATTGCTCGTTCCGGAATTGATCTTCGATGATGATCCCCAAATCGTGCAACAGTCCAAGCGCATAAGCATTTTCACCCCGCTGAACAAATTCTCTTCTATATAGCATTTTACCGAAGAGCGCAACGGCGACACTGTGTTTCCACAGGCGGGGCCTGGAATAGCCGTTGATGGCCATGCTGCGTTTGAATATTTCACAGACTTTCTGATTGAGGGCCAGTTCCTTAAGCGCTTCGAAGCCGATAAAGATGACTGCCTGCTGGATATCGGCAATTTTTGTTTTGGGAGCGCAATAGGCGGAATTCACCAGGCGCAGGATATTGGCCGCCAAGGGAGGATCCGTCAATATGATTTCGACCAGTTCCTTCGCGGTGGCGTCCGGGTCATTGATGATGGCAATGATGCGGGTGACCACGCTGCCGATCGTGGAAATCGTCGACTGGTTGACCTGATGGATTAAATCCTGAAGATCGTCGGCACTCGTATGGTTTATTTTCATCGTTATCGTCCTATTTTAAACGGCGGCCGGGCTTGCCCATTGATGCGCATGAAGGGTGGCAACTGTATGCACTATCGGTAATTTTATGAAAAACTTTAGGGGATTGAAGTTCTATGTGCCGGAATAGGGGCAGGCGGGAATTGAAAATACGGGAGCCTATTTTAATCAGGTTTGAGCGACGCCGCCGACTGGTGCCGGTTTAAGCATTCATGAAAATAGCGCCTGCCGCACTGATCGTGTTCGGTATTTCAATGTCGACGCGAAGCGTCGCCCTTTCAGCTTGACGCGCTGAGCTTGGTGCTTTTTTTATAAGAGGATGTGACATGAGGCCCGCTGTTTTGAGGGCGTTGGCGCGTTTCAACTTGGGTATCCATAGTGACGTGTTTACGCCGGATAGCCGGGCTTGTGGGGGTTAACCCGCTTTCTGCTGCGGTACGATTTGATGGCGTTTGATTTTTTCCACCAGGGTGGTGCGGTTGAGGTTGAGCAGTTGGGCGGCCTTGTTCTTGACCCACTGGGTTTTCTCCAGGGATTGCAGGATCAGCGCCTTTTCAAATTCCGTCACCGCATTG